>OGLF01001922.1_pt1 | contig 10502 bp, 10 predicted proteins | sample 1572701 | NCBI WGS metagenome assembly OGLF01 (sample SAMEA2581910, study PRJEB24529) | metagenome | biome: Human gut stool | place: China | collected 2011 | reverse complement strand
ATAGGCGCAGGTATCGGAATAGGTCTTGCAACAGGAAAGGCAACAGAGTCTATCGCTAGACAGCCTGAAGCTAAAAAGGATATAAGAAGCTCGCTGCTTCTCGGCTGCGCACTTGCAGAGGCGACCGCTATTTACGGTCTTATCGTAGCTATCCTTATCATCTTCTTCCTGAAGTAATAAAACAAAACATCTTTATGAAAGGAGCATAGCTATGATAAGTCTTGATATAAGTTTGGTATGGGTAATAATAAATCTGCTGGTACTGTATCTGCTCCTTAAAAAGTTTCTTTTCAAGCCCGTGTGCAAAATGATGGACGAGAGGTCTGCAAAGATACAAAGCGACCTTGACGGTGCGGCACAGGCTAAGGCGGACGCTGAAAAAATGAAAGCTGACTATGAAGCTGAGATAGCCGACGCACACAGTCAGGCTGTTGAGATAACAAACAAGGCTAAAGCACAGGCAGGCAGAGAATGCGACCTTATGCTTGAAAATGCAAGAGCCGAGTCTGCTAAGATAATGAAAGAAGCTGAAAAGTCCATTGCAAACGAAAAGGAAAAGGCTATGGACGACGCAAAATACCAGATCGCAGACCTTGCTATACTGGCGGCTGCTAAGGTCATTAAGAAAAATGTGGGAGGCGACTCCGACAGAGAAACTGTTGATGAATTTCTCTCCGAGGTAGGTGCTGCCAAATGATCTTTTATCCCGAGGAAGTCTGCGGCAGAGTGCTTTTTGAGCTTTCCCCAAAGGCTGAGAGCGTAAAGGCTTCAAGAGAGCTTTTTGAAAGCTGTGACGAGCTTAAGGACGCTCTTGCAAGCCCTGCTGTGGAAATAAAGGAAAAGGAGAAAGTTATAGACAAGCTTTTTCCACAAGATATGAGAAACTTTCTCAAGGTCATGTGTCAGTGGGGTCACATGGATAACATCATGGACATTTTTGACGCATATGACGATGAAATTCTCAAAAGCAAAAATATACTTAAAGCTGAGCTTTACTGCGTCTGCCAGCCTGAAAAGGCACAGACGGATAAAATAAAAGAAACGCTGAAAAAGAAATACGGCGTGAGCGATGTTCTGCTGGAAGTGAATACCGACGAAGCCCTCATGGGCGGCTATCGTCTTGAAGTGAACGGGGTTGAGTATGACAAGAGCGTTCAGGGTATGATAAAAGCTTTGCAGAACAGGATATCAGGGAGGTGAACGGCTTGGCAGGTTCAAGCAGAAGCGATATTATCTCGGTGCTTAAAAGTGAGATAGCTGACTTTGAGGCGAAAACTCAGGTCAACGAAACAGGCAGGATAATATCCATAAATGACGGTATCGTAAATATTTACGGTCTTAATCACGCAATGTACGGCGAGCTTGTTGAATTTGAAACAGGCGTTAAAGGAATAGTTCAGAATGTGGAGAGAAAAACTCTCGGCTGCGTTCTTCTTGGCTCTGACCATGGTCTTACGGAAGGTTCAAAGGTAGTCAGAACAAAGAAAAGGGCAGGCGTCGGCGTTGGCGAAAAGCTTCTGGGCAGAGTTGTTGACGCTCTGGGCGCTCCTATCGATGGCATGGGCGAGATAGAGTATGACGACTACTACCCTATTGAACGTGAAGCCGCAGGCGTTTGCGACAGAAAGTCTGTTACAGTGCCGCTGGAAACAGGTATACTTTCTATCGACTCGATGTTCCCTATCGGCAGAGGTCAGCGTGAGCTTATCATAGGCGACCGTCAGACAGGTAAAACTTCCATTGCTCTTGATACCATTCTTAACCAAAAGGGCAAGGATATGATATGCGTATATGTGGCTATCGGACAAAAAGCTTCCACAGTCGCAAAGTTCGTTGAGGATCTTAAAAAGCATGGTGCTATGGATTACACCATAGTTGTAACAGCTATGGCCAGCGACCTTGCGCCATTGCAGTACATATGCCCATACGCAGGCACGGCAATGGCTGAATATTTCATGGATAAGGGCAAGGACGTTCTTATAGTATACGATGACCTTTCAAAGCACGCAGTTGCATACAGAGCAATGAGCCTGCTTCTGAAACGTTCTCCGGGACGTGAGGCTTACCCTGGAGATGTATTCTATCTTCATTCAAGACTTCTGGAGCGTTCATGCAGACTTGACGACGCTCACGGCGGCGGTTCTATCACTGCCCTGCCTATAATCGAAACACAGGCAGGCGACGTTTCAGCATATATCCCTACAAACGTTATTTCTATCACAGACGGACAGATCTTCCTTGAAACAGAGCTGTTCTTCTCAGGCGTAAGACCTGCTGTAAACGTTGGTCTTTCAGTATCCCGTGTAGGCGGTGCGGCACAGACCAAGATAGTAAAGAAAGTATCAGGCAATCTGCGTATCGACCTTGCACAGTTCAGAGAAATGGAAGTGTTCACACAGTTCAGTTCAGAGCTTGACAAGACAACTCAGGAGCTTCTCGACCATGGTCACAGGCTCGTTGAGATACTTAAACAGCCGCTCTATCACCCTTATTCAATGCACGAGGAGGTAATTATCCTCTGCTGTGCACAGCACAAGCTCATGCTTGACGTGCCTGTTAAGGAGATAAGAAAATTCACTCTCGATATGCTTTCCTACTTTGAGGCAAATCACAGCGATATCATTGCCAAGATAAACGACAAAAAGGTCATGACAGACGAGCTTGACGCAAAGATAGTTGCTGCCGCAAAGGAATTTAAGCAGAGCAGATAAAGGCTCTGCACCGAAAGGAGGCATAAGGCATGGCAGGAATGAGAGAAATAAGAGAAAGGATCGCAAGCGTAAGCGAGATCATGAAGATCACAAACGCTATGTACCTTATCTCTTCCTCAAATCTGAAAAAAGCCAAGAAAAGGCTTGAAAACCCCGAGCCTTACTTTGAAAAGCTCCAGTCTACCATTCACCACATACTGCTCCACACACCTGAGTTCGAGCACAAGTATTTCGACCAGCGTGAAGAGAAAAAGCCTGAGGACAAAATGATAGGCTACATAGTGGTAACAGCCGACAAGGGTCTGGCAGGAGCTTATAACCACAACGTTTTAAAGCTTGCAGAGCAGGAAATGGCTAAGCACAAGAACACCTGCCTTTTCGTTGTGGGACAGATCGGAAGACATTATTTTTCAAGAAAGAACGTGACCATAGACGCTGAGTTCCTTTACACGGCTCAAAACCCTACCCTTTACAGGGCGAGGGCGATCGCCGAAACTGTCACAGATCTTTTTGAGAGAAAATATCTTGACGAGGTTTATGTTATTTACACCAAGATGATAAATTCCATGGATATGGAGCCTGAGATGCTCAAGCTTTTTCCGCTGGAGCGTGAGGACTTTGAACACCCTCTGCAAAAGCAGGATCACGATATCGTGACGTTCAGACCAAGTCCTGAAAAGGTAATGGATCATCTTGTGCCGAACTACATGAAAGGTCTTATATTCGGCGTTTTGGTAGAGGCTACCACAAGTGCTTCGGAGATGATAAAGGAGCTGTCATTGCAGTATAACCGTGCAAGACAGGCGGCTATCACACAGGAGATAACCGAGATCGTCAGCGGAGCAAATGCTCAAAAGGACGAGAGTTAAGGCTTTCGGGAAAGGTGTTGAGATTAAAATGGAAAAAGGAAAGATCGTTGAAATAATGGGACCTGTCGTTGACGTTGAATTTGAAAACGGCAAGCTACCTATGATAAAGGACGCTCTTACTGTACAGCTTGACGGCAAGACAAAGGTCATGGAAGTGGCTCAGCAGCTTGGCAACAACACTGTCAGAGCTATCATGCTTGCTTCAAGCGACGGACTTGAAAAGGATATGGAGGTCACTGCCACAGGCGCTTGCATAAAAGTTCCTGTAGGCGACGCTACCCTTGGAAGAATGTTCAATGTCCTTGGTGAGAGCATTGACGGCGGCGAGCCTGTCAAGGCTGACGACTACTGGGAGATACACAGAGAGCCGCCAAAATTTGAAGATCAGAAGCCTGCAACAGAGATACTGGAAACAGGCATAAAGGTAATAGACCTTCTTGCGCCATATGCAAAGGGCGGTAAAATAGGTCTGTTCGGCGGTGCAGGCGTTGGTAAAACTGTGCTTATTCAGGAGCTTATCACAAACGTTGCCACAGAGCATGGCGGATATTCTATCTTCACAGGCGTTGGAGAGCGTTCAAGAGAGGGCAATGACCTATGGCACGAAATGACAGACTCAGGCGTTATCAAAAAGACCGCCCTAGTGTTCGGTCAGATGAACGAGCCACCTGGATCAAGAATGAGAGTTGCTCAGACAGGACTTACAATGGCTGAGTATTTCAGAGATAAGGAACATCAGGACGTTTTGCTTTTCATAGACAATATATTCAGATTCGTTCAGGCAGGCTCTGAGGTATCGGCACTGCTGGGCAGAATGCCGTCAGCCGTTGGTTATCAGCCTACCCTTGCGAACGAAATGGGCGCTTTGCAGGAGCGTATCGCCTCAACAAAGCAAGGCTCTATCACATCTGTTCAGGCTGTATACGTCCCTGCGGACGACCTGACAGACCCTGCACCTGCTATCACGTTCTCACATCTTGACGCAACAACGGTGCTTTCAAGAAAGATAGTTGAACAGGGTATCTATCCTGCCGTTGACCCACTGGAGTCAACTTCAAGGATACTGGAGCCTGACGTAGTAGGTCAGGAGCATTACGAAGTTGCAAGAAAGACTCAGGAGCTTTTGCAGAAGTACAAGGAACTTCAGGATATCATTTCTATCCTGGGCATGGAGGAGCTTGACGACGCCGACAAGACGGCTGTTTACAGAGCAAGAAAGATACAGAAATTCCTTTCACAGCCTTTCCATGTTGCAGAGAACTTCACAGGCATAGAGGGCAAATATGTTCCGCTGAAAGAAACTATCAGAGGCTTCAAGAAGATAATCGACGGCGAAATGGACGAATATCCGGAGGCTACATTCCTTAACGCAGGCACTATCGACGATGTTATCGAAAAGGCTAAACAGCTTGAAAACGAGTGATGACCCTCACCGAAAGGAGAAGCTGAAATGGTAAAGACATTCAAGCTTGAGATACTTGCAAGCGACCACGTTTTCTATTCGGGAGAATGTGACGAGCTTATATTTCCGGGTCAGGACGGCTCTTTCGGAATACTGCCTAATCATCAGCCCATGATAACCTGTCTTAATGCAGGCGAGCTGCGTTTCAGGACGGGGGACGAGTGGCACTATGCAGTGGTAAGCGACGGCTTTGTGGAGATAATGCCGTCATATGTGACGCTTCTTGCGGACACTGTGGAACGTCCTGAGGAGATAGACGAAAAGCGTGCGGAAGCCGCTAAGGAGAGAGCTGAGGAGAAGCTCAGGCAAAAGCAGAGCATTTCGGAATATTATCACACGCAGGCGGCTCTTAACAAGGCTGTAGCAAGGCTTAAAATATCAAGCAAGTATACAAAGCATAAGATAAATATTTGATACAAAGGCTCTCCGCTCACACGGTGAGCTTTTTCGTGTTTGTGTGTTACCTTTTTCAAAAATGCGTGTATATATTAGTGAAAGCCAAAAGACAGGAGGTGGAAAGCTTGAACGAAAAACATCTGATAACAAAGCTGAAAAAGAGATCCCAGAAAGCTCTGGATCAGCTTATAAGCTCCTATTCGGCTTATGTGTATACCATAGCGAGAAACATTCTGGGAGGTGCGTTCACTGCAGAGGACGCAGAGGAGATAACATCAGATGTGTTTTTCCGTATCTGGCAGACCGCCGACAGCCTTGACGAGGAGCGGAGCATTTCACCTTATCTTGCAGCCTGCACACGAAACTGTGCTATAAACAAGCTCAGGTCAAAAAGCAAGGATATACAGTGCGGCGAGCTTATGAAGGATATCTTATTCTGCGGCAGCATTGAAAATGATATGGAAAACGCCGAGCAGCTTGAACTGATATCCGACGGTCTTGAACGGCTTTCAAAACAGGACAAAGAGATCTTTATAAGATTTTACTACTACGGAGAAAGGCTTGCCGCCATAAGCGGAAAAATGGGCATTACAGAAAACGCCTGCAAAACAAGACTTTCACGCACGAGAAAAAAGCTTAGAGAATATCTGGCAGAAAGGGGCTATAAAAATGAAAAAAAATGATAACTGGTCGCAGAGCTTTGCACCGCTCAACACGGCAGAATGTGACCCCGTCCGCATTGCAGGCTCTGTCAGAGAAAAGATAAACGCAGAGAAGGGCAGGAACATAACGATGAAAACAAACAAAAGAAGAATAAAACCGCTTGTTATCGCAGCAGCAGTTGCAGCCACCGCCGCAGTTTCTATGGTATCAGTAAACGCCGCCACAGACGGACAGCTTGTTGAGAAGATAAGTCTATTCATAAATGGCAAAGAGCAGGATATCGACAACTCAAATATCAAGAAAGGCGTTGACGAGAACGGCGATCAGTATTATGAATTTCACGTCAATGAGGACACGGACAGCGAGGTATCTGTGGAGCTTAGGGGAGATGTTTCCGACGCTGATGATAACGGCATTCAGCATAAGATGGATGTTGACTAGGCTGAATAACGCCAGTTCATAAAAAATTTACATTAGAAATGTAGCAGGCTCTTGACAAAAGGTCAGGGGTCTGTTATAATATTAGAGCATTCGTATCTAAAGACAGTTGGCAGCAGGAAACTGCGGAAGTCCAGCCGAGGAAAGGAATAGCAAAGTAGTTATGACTTTGTATCTCTTTTGTCTTGCGACGAAAGGGATTTTTCTTTTGTTAGTTTACGGTTTGCGTAAATTAGTTCAAAGAGGTGAAATTGAAATGCCAAGCGAAAAGACATTGTCCGCTAAGAAGGAAAGAGTTGCACAGCTCGTTGAAATGCTCAAGAACTCTGCTGCAGGCGTACTCGTTGATTACAAGGGTATCACTGTTGAAGAGGATACAAAGCTCAGAAAAGAGCTGAGAGAGGCTGGCGTAAGTTATTTCGTTGAGAAGAACACTATCCTGAGATTTGCTCTTAAGGAAGCTGGTCTTGACGGTATCACAAACGTACTCGAGGGTACAACAGCTATCGCTATCTCTAACGACGACCAGACAGCTCCTGCAAGAATACTCGGTAAGTTTGCTGAGGACTGCAAGGACGAAAAGTTCTTCCTCAAGGCTGGTTACATTGGTGAGGACGTTTACGACGAGGCAGGCGTTAAGGCTCTCTCGAAGATCCCTTCAAGAGAAACTCTGCTCGCACAGCTGGTTGGTTCCCTTCAGGGTCCTATCCAGAAGCTTGCTGCAACACTTCAGGCTGTTGTGGACAAGGACAACGAGGCTGCATAATTTATATGCCGCTTAACGAATGGGCTTTGACCCGAAAAATTATTTAATAAAAAGGAGATTTTTATCATGGCTTCAGAGAAGATTATGAATTTTGTAGAAGAGATCAAGAAACTTTCCGTTCTCGAGCTTTCAGAGCTTGTTGACGCTATCCAGGAAGAATTCGGTGTAACAGCTGCTGTTGCTGCTGCTCCAGCTGCTGGTGCTGCTGGCGCTGCTGCTGAGGAGAAGACAGAGTTCGACGTAGTTCTGACTTCATTCGGCGATGCTAAGATGGCTGTTATCAAGGCTGTTAAGGAGATCACAGGTCTTGGTCTTAAGGAGTCTAAGGAACTCGTTGAGAGTGCTCCTAAGGCTATCAAGGAAGGTGTTTCAAAGGCTGACGCTGAGGAGATCAAGACAAAGCTTGAGGCTGCTGGCGCTTCTGTTGAGCTCAAGTAATCCTGAGTTTGCACAAAAAATTAAAGGACTTCGTAATGAAGTCCTTTTTTTGTTGAGAAAATTCATAATGAGTGAAACTGCTTTGTATAGTTGGAACAGCTCAATTTCTGCTTTGCTTTAGAATATCTAGCCCAACAGAACTGTTATACTGCCTGACTGATTTGTCAATAGCGGAATTTTAATATATAAATAAGTATGTGATATGTATATTTATATATAGTCGAATTTTTTTGAAAAAAAGCCTTGACAATAGGAAAAATAAATGCTATAATAATTAAGCTGAATGACACGGAACACAAACAAAACGAAAGAGTTCAGCGAAAAGAATAGCAAATGCGGCAGTGCTGGAATTGGCAGACAGGCACGTTTGAGGGGCGTGTGTCCTTGACGTACGGGTTCAAGTCCCGTTTGCCGCACCAAGTTAGAAAGCTTGCAAATCCTTTATCTATGAGGGTTTGCGAGTTTTTTGTTTTACAATAAAAGCAGCTTCCGAACAGCCGCTGACAACTGCTCGGAAGCTAATGCTTTACCTATTATATATCGCTTATCCCTGCACTATCTTTCTTCTTGCACATGATCCTATACCCCACTCTCCCGTAAATAAAACTCAGAACCCAGCCTGCCGGCATCGACAGCCATACTGCCGATACGCCTATGACCGATACTAGAGCGTAGGTGAAAATAATTCGGAACGTGAGATTTATTATGCTTCCGGATAAAAACAGCTTCAAACACCCAAGCCCCCTTAACATTCCGTTGAAGCTTGAATTTATTCCCATTATTATGTAACAAAACGCAAGGTCTGTCATGTAGCCCATGCCTGTTTCTATGGCGGAAGCTGAGGAGCTTGACAAGTCCATAAAAAATCCTAAGAATCGCCGCCTGAGCAGCATTATCACCGCAAATTCTATCACCGCTATGCCTGCGCATAACAGTACGCTCGCCTTGTAGCCCTCTCTGATACGCTCTTTTTTGCCCGCCCCAAGATTTTGTGCTGTGTAGGTGGATACCGCATTTCCGCAAGCTATGAACGGCATTATCGCAAAAGAGTCTATCTTTGAAGCCGCCGTGTACCCTGCAAGCACGTCCGAGCCAAAGGGATTGACGGCAGACTGCACTATTAACATTCCCACCGACACCACTGACTGCTGTATCACCGATACTGCCGCATAGGACGACATCTCTTTTAACACTGCCACCGAAAAGAAGCTGAACTCTGCTCTTTCATGGTCTTTTCTGTATACCTTGTAAGTAAGAAGCAGAAACGATATCACTGCCGATACTCCCTGAGCAATGAAAGTCGCCCATGCCGCACCTGACACGCCCATGGAAAATCCCCCTACAAACAAAAGGTCAAGCCCTATGTTCAGCAAAGAGGACATCACAAGCAGATGAAAAGGCGTCTTTGAGTTGCCAAGGGCACTAAATACCGACGCTTGCACATTGTAAAGAAACATAAACGGCATACCTAAGGAATATATCCGCAGATAGTTTGCAGCGTCATTTATGATATTCTGCGGCGTTTTCAGAAGTCTTAAAAGCGGCATACTAAGCACCACCCCAAGCACCGCTATCAACGCTGCGACCATAAGTGAAAATATCAGCACAGTGGAAATGCCCGTCTTGACCTTTGACTTGTTCCCGGCACCGCAGTATTTCGCTATAAGCACTGATGTTCCTATGCCCGTACCAGTTGCAACGGCTATCATGACCATTGTCACTGCAAATGAAACTCCCACCGCCGCAAGAGCTTCGTCACCATTTATCTTGCCCACTATTATGGTATCCATGGTGTTGTAAAGCTGTTGAAAAAGGTTTGCAAATATAAGAGGCTGTGCAAATCGGAATATTATTTTCTTAGGGTCGCCCTCTGTCATTATTACATTTTCCGGCTTATTCTTCAAATTCTTCACCGCCTGTGAATGTGGGTATGTATCTTTGCTGGTTTACGTCAAAAAGCCCTTTTTCCGTCAGCCCCACCTCTGGGATAGTCTGACACAGCGACACTGTAAGCACCACCGTCATACGCTGTATGTTTCCGCCTGTGAGGGCAAGGGCTTCTCTGAAAGCTTTCTGTGCCTTTATCTCGTCTGTGATGTTTTCACCGCTTAGTATGCCTGCCACAGGAAGGGAGTAAAGCCCTGCCACCTTGCCGTCAATAGCCATAGCCGCACCGCCGCCGTTCGCTTCAACAGCTTTCACAGCGCAAAGCATATCCGCAGGGTCAACGCCCGATACAACGACATTATTGCTCTCCTGAGCAAAGCTTGCGGCAACAGCTCCCCTTTTAATGCCAAGACCTTTTATAAAACCACTGCCTATCTCACCACTCCTGCCGAAACGCTCCACAACGAATATGGGCAGAATATCGGCTTTTGTATCACCGCATACAATGCCGTTGCTGACTTCAAGCCTGCCTTTTACAAGCCTTGTGACTATGCCACCCTCGGGCATTTCAATTGCATTTGCAGTAACATAGCCCCTCTCAAAGCCTGCTTTTATCTCAAAAGAATGGCTGTCAAGCCCTCTGGGCAATATCACAGTGTTTTTAAGCTCAGGATAACAAGTTATGTCAAACTCATGCCTGCAAAGAAACTCGCCGTTTTCAGCCACAAGCCTGCCCTGGTGATAGACCTTTTTCACTGTCATATTTTCAAGGCTATCCATAAGCAGAAAATTCGCCTTTCTTGAGGGAGCGACCGATCCTATGCTATACTGAACACCAGTGGGGCCAAAAGGCCACCGACTTACCCGCCTTC
>OGLF01001917.1_pt1 | contig 10518 bp, 7 predicted proteins | sample 1572701 | NCBI WGS metagenome assembly OGLF01 (sample SAMEA2581910, study PRJEB24529) | metagenome | biome: Human gut stool | place: China | collected 2011 | reverse complement strand
GGATGACTCAACCACGCGGCCGCTGCGAATAGTCGCGAGAATATCTGCCAGCCGAGTCGCCCGAATCATGCGCGGATCCATACTGCGTTCCAAATTGCGGCCCACCGGCACCAGCCATCGCAGAACGTCCGCCTTGCCGAATATCCGCCGCCACAACGCCGCTCGTGGCATAGCCACCGGCCAAATATCCGGACTGCACGCCCTGCTGACGCATCTCCTGCCCCATCTGCATCAACCGGGCAATACGATCCTCAGTCGCCGGATGCGTGGAAAACAAGCGAGAAAAACCTTCCGCAGAAAACGGATTCGCAATCATCATCGCAGCAACCGACTGCGTACCGGCAGTCTTCTGCATCGGCATCGTCTCAGCGCCGTTCGAGATCTTATTCAATGCGGACGCGAGCGCCTCCGGATCTTCCGTAAGCATGGAACCATCTTCGTCGGCATCATATTCTCGTGTACGCGAAATCGCCATCTGAATAAGCGAAGCGGCAATCGGCGCAAGAATCGCGCTCAACAGCACGCCCAGCAATCCAAGACCGTTAGAAGATGAACCATTGCGATCGTCACGCGAATTGCCGCCGCCGAAATACATGAGCGAATAGCCGAGATACGAAATGACCGTCGCCATTGCGGAAGCGATCGCGGACGTCAGAATGTCATGATTGTACACGTGCATGAGCTCGTGCCCGAGTACGCCGCGAATCTCGCGTTCGTTCAGCATCTGCAGAATGCCCTGCGTGCAGCAGACCGCCGCATGACGTTCATTGCGTCCCGTTGCGAACGCATTGGGACTCATGGTTGGGGCGATATAGATACGCGGCATCGGCTTGCCCGCCTTCGCCGACAGTTCGCGCACGATTTTGTACAGTACCGGCGCTTCCTGCTCGCTGACTTCCTGCGCATGCATGGATGCAATCGCAAGTTTGTCGGAAAACCAGTAGGATGCGAACGTTGAGCCAAGTCCGATGAGAATGTAGATACCAAGCGTACGCTGGCCGCCACCGGTCGCCCACCAAATGAGCATGATGACGCCCCACATCAACGCGAATAACAGCGTTGTCTTCAAGCCATTGCAATGGCCATGCACCCGCAATTTGCCGTTCATGGTCACTAGCGTAGAAACGGAGCCTGAGTTTTTGCTGGATATGTGCTGGAGGCTGGACTGCGGAAAGGACTAGGGGGCAGTTGCGGAAGTTCGCATGCTCAGCTTCTCCCCGGATATCCGATTCTGCAGAAACGGACATCCGATGCATGCCAAGAGGCCTTTGGGTGACCGAATCGGGAGAATCGGACAAGTAGCAAGTCCTTCGTCCACATCACATGTCCAATTCACCAGAAACAGACATACAGAACATGTTTCGGACACTCCAGATGTCCGATTCACCAGAAACAGACAAGCACAGGATAAAAAATGCGTCTTGGGTGACCGATTCTCCAGAATCGGACATCCAAGACGCATGAAAGAAACCTGGGACCTATCAGATCAGATCCCAAACACCCACCTTAAGCGTGAGCCAGGGCGCGCATCTGCTCCGGATCGATGACCTTCTTGTGCTCACGGCCTTCCTTCGCACCCTCGGCACGTTCGAACGCATCGATCTTCTTCCAACCGGCGAAGTCGATCGGCTTGACACCGCGCGATTCCAGCAGCCGGTCGATGGACTCCGGATCACGATCAGCGGCCACACGGCCGCCTTCAGCAGCCTTCGACAAATCCTCCAGCATATTGGTCACGATCAGCAGTGCGTCGGACTTGGTGGAGCCGATCAGGCCAACCGGACCACGCTTCGCCCAACCGGTCGCATACAGACGCTCGCGCACTTCATCCGTGGCTTCAGCGGCCGTAGTGATACGACCGTCACCGTTCGCGTTCGCCAAGTGCGCATGACGCTCGTCGTACGCAATGCCCGGCGCGGTGGCCGGTTTGTAGCCGATCGCATGGTACACAGCCTGCACCGGATACTCTTCGAATTCGCCGGTACGGCTCATCTTGCCGTCCGCCGATGTCTCGGTCTTTTCCACACGGATGCCAACGACCTTGCCGTCCTCACCCAACACTTCGACCGGAGCGGAATTGAAGTGCACGTAATATTTGCGGTCAGCCGGATTACCCTCATAATCCACGTCACCGTCATCTTCCATGTCTTCCGCCATCTCACGAATCGTGAACAGCTCTTCGACCATCTGACGAGTCAGCTTGTCTTTGCCGGCCTCTTCAATCGTGTCTTCATCCAAATCGAAATCGTCTTCGTTGATGATCAGCTGCACTCCCGGCAGCTTCTCCATCTCACGCAATTCCTGCACGGAGAACTTGGCCTGCGCCACACCGCGACGGATGAACAAGTGAAGCACACGCGCCTTGTTGGACTTGATGCCCTCATATACGTTGTCCGGAATGTCGGTGCGCTCCTTCAGATCATCGGCATTGCGCATGAGCTCGCGAGCCACGTCCATGGCCACGTTGCCGCCGCCGATCACGGCGACTTCCTCAGCTTCAAGCGGCCATTCGCGAGCGCCGGTCGGATAACCGTCGTACCATTCCACGAACTTGGCTGCGCCGTACACGCCGTCCAGATCGGCGCCCGGCAGTCCGAGCGGCTTGTCTTCGACGGCACCGGTGGCGAACAGCACGGCATCGTAACGTTCGAGCAGTTCGTCGAGCGTCACGTCCTTGCCGAATTCCACGTCGCAGTACAGGTGGATGTCCGGATTGTCGAGCGTCTTTTCGAGTGCCGACGCGATGAATTTGATGGACGGATGATCGGGGGCCACGCCGTAGCGCACCAGACCGAACGGCACCGGCAGCTTTTCGAACAGGTCGATTCGGGCGGCAGTGCCGAGGCCGAGCTCCTCGCCGAGCTTCTTCAACTGGCGCAGGAAAATGTCAGAGGAGTAGACGCCTGCAGGGCCGGCGCCGATTACAGCAATACGAAGTTCATGAGTTTCAGTCACGCGCTCTAGCCTAATGCATTCCCTGCATTTGCGACAGGGGCGCTCATGTACTTTCTTACGACTTCTTCGCCTTGTGCGCACTGGCGTTGGTGTTTGCGCTGAATCCAGATGAATCCAACGTGTGGCTGCATTAATCGTACGCGATGAGCGCGGCAGATGCACGTACAAGCGCAAGTAGTCGCAGGAATCCGAAATATCGGAATTCGTCCATCCCGCAATCGCAAGCAAGTACTTATTAAGTACCAGGCAATCGTAAGAAGGTGGCAATGCGCATTCACATCACATATACCGGCGGCACTATCGGCATGATTGACTCGCCGAACGGCCTGATTCCGGGCGCCGACACTCGCGGATGGCTGTTCCGTCTGCTGGAGGACGCGCACATGGACGCGAGCCTGTTCACGTTCACCGAACTTGATCCTCTTATCGACTCGTCGAATGCGACTCCCGACAATTGGCAGACGATGGTCGACGATTTGCGTGCGCACCGCGATGATGCCGACGCGTTCGTGGTGTTGCATGGCACCGATACGATGAGCTATTCGAGCGCCGCGCTTGCGTATGCGTTGGCTGATTTTGGCAAGCCGGTGATTTTCACGGGTTCACAGCATCCGCTTGGCAAGATCGAGTCGGACGCCACTGCGAATGTCACGGGCGCGCTGAATGCCGCGATGAGCGGACGATTCCACGGTGTGGGACTGTTTTTTGGACATCACCTGTTTGCGGGCAATCGTGTGAGCAAGTCGTCGAGCTGGGCATTTGAAGGTTTTTCGGCGCCTTCCGTCGGCCCGCTGGCACGCACTGGCACGCCATGGCATTGGTATGCGGGCGATTCCGCTGCGGTTGGCTGCGGTTGGACGTCGCCTCAGCCTTACTCTCGCCATGATGTTGCGGTGATCGATATGGCACCCGGCATTTCCGCGGCACGGTTGGAAGCGATGCTTACGCCGCGGCCGGAAGCGGTTTTGTTGCGTGCGTACGGCGTCGGCAATGTGCCAAGCGACGAGCCTGGACTGACTGACGTGATTGCCGACGTGCTGCATGATGGCGTTCCCGTTGTGATTGCATCGCAGTGCCAGCAGGCGGAAGTACTGCTCGGCCATTACGAGACGGGTGATGCGATCGCACGCGCCGGCGCAATTGGATCTGGCGATATGACGCTGGAAGCCACGTATGCGAAAATCATGTTCCTGCTGTCTCAAGGCGTGACCGGAGCCGACTTCGGCAAGTGGATGCACACATCGATCGCTGGAGAAATCTCCCCGAGCTCGCTGTAAACAATCCCAAAACTTCCGAATCTGCCTTATACATGCCTTATGTATGGCAGATTCCGAAGTTCGTCCGGAGCTATCTGCGTTATATATGGCAGAGCTGTTTTGAGAAACCGGACTTAGAGGGTGTATTCTCGCCCCCTAAGTCCGGTTTTCTCATATGGACCTGCCAGATATAAGCGAAATACTTGCTGACAGACCTCCAAATCTGCCATATATAGGCGAGATACGGGGTTTCGAGGCGCAATCAGGCTGATTCGCCACGGTCGAAAAGCACGGTGAGCGCCCACAGAATGCTGACAACATCAATCGCTTCCTGCATGAACGCGCCGACAACCACGGGAATCAGATTGAACGCGGCCGCGATCATGCCGATAATCGCAAGGCCGAGGCCGATCAGCACCGCCTGCAACATCACCTTTTTCGTGCGGCGCGCGATGGCGATGGCCCGCGGAACGGACGCAATGTCGTCATTCATGATGACCACTTGCGCAGATTCGGAAGCCGCGGTGGACGTGCCGTCGGTCATGGCCATGCCGATATCGGCAACCGCAAGTACGGGGGCGTCGTTGACGCCGTCACCGACCATCATGGTGATTTGACGATTCTTGGATTCGCCGGTTACGCGTTGCTTGATGCGATTCCACAACGACAGCTTCTGGTGCTTGGATTCAGTGGCGCTCTTGACGGCGGCAACCTTGTCTTCAGGGAACAGTTCGGACTGCACGTCGTCGATACCGACTTCGTTTGCGATGATGCGGGCGGACGCAGCCTTGTCGCCGGTAAGCATGGACAGTTCCTTGACACCCAACTCGTGCAGGCGAGCCAAAGAACGCTTCGCATTCTCGCGAGGCACGTCACGAAGTACGATGCGGGCGGCAAGACGGCCGTCAATCGCCACGTATGCAGCCATTTCGTCAGGAGCGAGCGGGGCAAACAGCGAGTTTGCGGTTTCAGGCTTGCGAGCGGCGGATTGGGGTGCGACGGACGCGGAAGTAGAGGGCGCGGCTGCAGGCTGCGCATCGTCAGGCACCCCGTTCCTCACTCCCATAGTGTCCGATTCTGGAGAATCGGACAAGTAAACACACGTTTTAGCCCTCTGGATGTCCGTTTCTGGTGAATCGGACATCCGCAGCGCATTCTGAGTCTCCCGTTTGTCCGATTCGGCAGAATCGGACACGTAATACGTCGCATCCGGCATATGCAGCACCGGCGTGAATCCGGATTCGTCAGCCGTCACGTATGCGAACCGCCCCACGCGCACCTGATGCCCGTTCACTTCGCCGGATATACCCTTGCCGGACTCCTCTACAATGTTCTTCACCACCGGATAGTCGCGCCCGTGCCCCGGCAAATCGCGCTCGACGCACAGCCTCTGCCCCGCCGCATACCGCGCATACAAATCATCCATAGCCTTGCGTCCGGCCGCCGCGATGCCTTTCGACAGAATGTGCACCGAATAGCCTTCCACCACGCTGGCCATCATGAGAATATGGTCCTCATTGAACGGCGAACTCGTCTCAAACGGCTTCTCTACACGTACGACCTGCGGCTGCTTGACGGTGAGCGTGCCGGTTTTGTCGAAGAAAATATGCGATACGCGACCTAGATTTTCCAGCACATCCTGCGCTTTGATCAGGATTCCCGCTTTGGCAAGTCGCCCGGTTCCAGCCACATATGCGACCGGCGCGGCAATCAACAGCGGACACGGCGTAGCAAGCACCAATACTTGCGCAAATCGCAGCGGCAATCCGGAAATCGCCCATGCAATCCCAGCAATCGCAAGCGAAAGTACGGTAAACGGCACTGCAAGCATATCCGCGGTCTTCACGACAGCGGGGCGCGACTCTTGCGCCGACGAGACCAGCTCCAGGATCTTCTGGTATTGCGAATCGTGCGCAAGTTGCGTGGCACGCATGGTCAATGTTGTGGAGCCGTTGACCGCACCGGACATCACGCGAGCGCCCGCATATACTTCGCGGGGAACGGGCTCGCCGTTGATGTTGCTTAGGTCCAACGTGGCCACGCCCGACAGCAGCTCACCGTCGACCGGCACCGTTTCGCCGGGCAACACCAGGATCACGTCGCCGAGCTGTACCTGATCAACGGGGACCGTTTCGAAACGCTCTCCAGCCGCATCATACGTTTGCGAAGCACCTTTTGTGTCCGTTTCTGGAGATTCAGACGCAAAAGCACGCTTTTCACCGTCTTGGTTGTCCGTTTCTCCAGAATCGGACACTCTGACAGTACGAAATCCGTCGGCGGTCACGTCGGCCGTATGCTCGCTGCCCGACGCGTGCACATGCCCCCGCATACCGGGCAGCACGACCACGTGCGCGGTTCGCGGTGCCGCGTCGATCAGCGCGGTCAGGTTGCTTTCGGCCTTTGACTGCGCGAATTCCTCGATCGCCTCGCCGGACGAGATCATCAGCACCACGGCCCATGCGGCCCAATATTCCTGCACTGCGACCGTCGACGCAATCGCGACGACCGCCAGCAGATCGACGCCAACATGCCCGTGCCGCAGATCGTCGATCATGCCGCGTACCGTCACCACAATCGTGTACGCAACCAACGCGATCACAATCCACTGCCCAACGCCCGGATTGAACGCACTCAACCCGTCAACGCCGACTTGCGAAATCCACGAATCCCACGCAGCCTCGCCCCACGGCTTCCACTCCCCCAGCAATGCCAACGGAATCGCGGACAGAATGGTAATCGGCAGTAACGGAACCTGTTTGCACAGTCGCCAGCAAATATCGATGATTCTACGCATGAGAATCTCCTTACGCTCGTATCGGACGCCTTGTTAACCCATCGGCGCCTCGCCCGCGCGAGCCATCGATACACGGCGTAAAAAGATATTTTCAGCATAGCAAATATTTGCGATTTTTGTGCCGCAATACAGCAATAAGGGCTGTGCGATTGCTCACACAGCCCTTATTGCATGCTTCTTTTGGCTTGCTTTTTGTTGATTTTCGCGGTTTTCGTTGTACTTGCGATTTCGTGGTGCCAGCCGCGTCTTCGCCGTCAGCCTATCGGGTGGCTTCCGTCCGTTCGCATGTCGCGAAACGTTTTAGCCAGCCCAACAGTCTTGACTTGCGCACCGCAACAACTTGCGTCCGTCAATTCACGCACCGCATCAACATCTCGCTTTACCACAGGCCGAACGGGTCGAATAGGCCGCCACCGTCACCGTAGCCGTTGCTACCGTTGCCGTCGCTCTGTCCATTTCCGTTGCCGTTGCCGTCATTACCGTAACCGTTGCCATTGCCGTTCTGGCTCTGGCCATCATTGCCGTTGTTCCGCTGGTTCTGGCTGTTGGAGGAGTTCGTTTGGGATTCCTCCTGGTCGAGTGTCACGTCAAGCTCCATGGTGTTGCCGTCGCGCACGACCGTCAATGTCACCTTGTCGTTCATGGCGGAGGCGCGCACGTAGCCGAGCAGCGAATAGTTGTTGTTCACCGCCTTGCCGTTGAACGCCACGATGGAGTCGCCGGCCTTCACTCCGGCCTTGGCCGCCGGGCTGTTGTCGACCACGGACTGCACCTGCGTGCAACCGCGGGTCACGCCGTCCGCCTCAACCGTGGAGCTCTTGATGGTGACGCCGAGCGCCACATGCTGCACGGTGCCGTTGTCGATGATCTCGTTAGCCACACGCTTTACCAGGTTCGACGGAATGGCGAAGCCGATGCCGATGGATCCGGCGGTGCCGGAAGACGTTGTGGTGGATGCGATGGATGAGTTGATGCCGATCACCTGGCCGGCCGCATTGAAGGTCGGACCGCCGGAATTACCTGGGTTGACGGCCGCGTCAATCTGCGCGGCTCTGGTAAAGATGTCGTTGTTGTTGTCCTCGGCCACGGTCACCGGAAACGATGCCGACGGTTGCGGTGTCATCGTAGCCGAGCGGATTGCCGATGGCCATCACGGATTCACCCACGGCAAGATTGTCGGAATCGGCAAATTCCGCGGCTTTCAGATTGCTCGGCGGATTGTCGAGTTTGATTACGGCCAGATCGGTGGTGGTGTCGGTGCCGACGATTTGCGCTGAGTAGATGGTGCCGTTGGCGAGCGTCACTTGAATCTGCTTCGCGCCGGAAATCACATGGTTGTTGGTGACGATGTAGCCTTTGTCGCTGATGATTGCACCGGAGCCTTTGGCGCTGCCGTCGCTGGTTGCCACGTCAATGGACACCACAGAATCGGACACTTCCTTCGCCACCGCGCTCCAGTCCGCGGCCTCGCCGGATTTGGCTTTCGCCGAACCGGATCCGGACGTGTTGGACTTCACGCTGGTCAGTGAGCTGGAGGTGGGTACGGTCACCCATCCATTGGTGATTGCCGCGTAGCCGACGCCGAGGCACAATGCCGCGGAGACGAGGGCCGCCACCACGCCGGTCATCACATGCCCGGTCACGCCGGAAGCGGACTTCGGCTTGGTTGCTGCGCCATTCTGCTGCGGGGCACCGAACGGATTACCGTTATTCGGATTCCCAAACGGGTTGCCGTTATTGGGAGTATTCGGCGCTGCTGGCGGCACGTTGGCACCGCCTTGCGCAGCGGGCTTCATGAATGGATTGCCGTTATTCGATTGCGTATTCTGCTGATCGTTCTGCTGATTTCCACCCACATACGGATTCCCGAAGAAAGGATTGCGAGGCCGCTGCGGCTGCTGTCCGGAAGCCTGCCCGTACGCGCCATATTGCGGCTGCGGAGGCATGTTCGGCGCACCATTCGCAGTATCGTTCGCGGCTGCGGTGCCATCAGCCGGCTGCGTCGGCACGGGACCGTACGCACCATATTCCGGTGCCGGACGGTACTGCTGGGCCGGCGCATCCTGCGTGGAACCGCCAACCACGGTACGTTCGCCCGCCGCGGAAGCATAATCCGGCGTATCGCCCGCCGCAGCCGCGGATTCCGCCGAAGCGCCATCGTTCGCAACAGGCATGGCGGCCGTCGGCTGATCCTCAATACCGCCCTGCACGTCAATCGGTTCGGTAGCCGACTCTGCAGCATACGGCTCACCTGCGTAAGTTTGCGTCTGTTCCGCATCAACCGACGGCATCGGCACGGTCTGTTGTTCGTCATTCTGCGGCTGCACGGCGTTCTGGTCGTTCTCTTCAGCCATTTTCGCTCCTTATTCGTCTCGCGGCATTTCACAAATCAGCAATCGTGCCGCTCGAACTGCTATCTATGAGTAAAGATACTCGCTCTGGAAGTTTCCTGAATGTTTGTTGAAAGTAGCAGCCAAATACGTTCAACATCACCATTGAATCTGAAAATCGCACCAAAATGCGATCGGCACCTTCATCGCACTTTCCACATCTTCCTTGTTTTCATTTCACCGATCGCATTCTTTGCAGCACTTTCAAGAATCGCTGCTATCGCATAAAATATTCCGCATGACAAGCCTTACCGAATCATCTACCGACACAGCGCAAGACACGCAAAACGCGGCAACCGCAGTGTCCGAAAATCTCATCGAACATCCGCGTGGAGCGGAACCAGGCAAGCCGGGCCGCCGCGACGCCTTCTATTTCGAACAGAAAAACCGCCTTCCCGACGCGGCGGACGGTAAGGGGCGAGGCGGCGCACGATATGGTCGCACCGGCAACAGGCCTGTTTCGGACGTTGTGTTTCGATAACCTTAAAGGCGCTGCTGATAAGCTCCAGTTGCTCTGACACATCACATCCCAGAGAACTGAGTTCACCACCACAGGCAGGACAGCATTCCTCTTCCGGCCGGATAACCCGGGTTTCACGGGGAAGTGAGGCCGGTAACGGTTTACGGGCTGAAGACTGGCGCAGGGCGGATGGCAGTACCGGGTCATATTGCTCACCCAGCGTTTCCGCCATTTCTTCCTGAAGTGCGCTGATTCGCTCCTGTGCTTCCTGTATCTGCCGTTCGGTTTTTGCACGAAGTTTTTCTGAGCTTTTACCGAACTGCATACGTTGCAGTTTCGCAACCAGCGCCTTCAGCCGGTTGATTTCGGAAGCATAAGCCGCCACCCGCCCCCTGTGAGACCAGGCGGTTGTATTCAGCCATCTGGCGGATGGTGTCCTGTTGCGTCTGCAACAGTGCCCGCAGGCGGGCGTTCTCATGAGCAAGTGAGGTGTCCATATCCTCACTTTACAACGGGTTATATGCGGATTCCAGCGCGTTCCGTTCGTTTCGGGTGCTTCCAGTTGATACCTTCAAGAAGCATGGATAACTGAGCCGGAGTAAGGTGCACCTTGCCGTCACGGGTGACTGGCCAGACGAAGCGGCCCCGCTCCAGGCGTTTGGT
>OGLF01001916.1_pt1 | contig 10533 bp, 10 predicted proteins | sample 1572701 | NCBI WGS metagenome assembly OGLF01 (sample SAMEA2581910, study PRJEB24529) | metagenome | biome: Human gut stool | place: China | collected 2011 | reverse complement strand
CCGAAGGTGTCCAAGCCGCAGAAAGAGCCTGAGACAAAGGCAGAGGAAGCTGCACCGATGGATTTTTCCGATCCACACAAGCTTATGACTCCGGAAGAAATTGCCGCATTGATTGCAAAAATGTAAGAGCAGGTTCCGGGATAAGCAATGAAGTTATTAGCAGTTTCAGAATAAAAAATGAGCGTGGAAGATTCTCTGAAGTAAAATGTGGGAATTTCTTCCACGCTATTTTTGTATCTGAAACGATAATACTTATTTATATATCCCGGAACTTCCTATTACGGGAATCTATGCGGCAATTCTTTCCGTAATCTTACAGATCAGACTCCGCGACGATCGTCACGATATTCTTGATGACGGAGACTGCTGTCTGCATGCCCTCCACGCTGATATGCTCATACGGACCGTGGAAGCCGTAGCCGCCGGTGCCAAGATTCGGGCATGGAAGCCCCATAAAGCTTAATCTGGCGCCGTCTGTACCGCCGCGGACCGGGCGGGAGAGCGGTGTGAGACCGGTCATCGAGATTGCCTTTTTTGCGATATCCACAACATAAGGATGCTGTTCGATGATCTCAAGCATATTGGAGTAGGAATCCGTGATGGTAAGAGAGACGGTTCCGGTGCCGTATTTCTGGTTGATCTCCACTTCCAGTGTGCGGAGTCTGTTCAGGCGTGATTCAAAAGAAGCCCTGTCGTGGTCACGCACGATATAGGAAAGTTCTGCAAAAGCGACATCACCCTTCATGTCGGTCAGATGATAGAAGCCCTGTCTGCCCTCGGTGTGCGCTGGTGTCTCCTCCGGCGGAAGCTGCGACTGGATATCGCACGCCACAAGAGCGGCATTTACCATAATATCCTTTGCCTCGCCCGGATGCACATTGACGCCTTTAATGGAAAATTTTGCGCTCGCGGCGTTGAAATTCTCATAGGCGACTTCGCCCTCGTAATCGCCGTCTACCGTGTAGGCAAAAGCAGCCTTAAAATAATCTAGGTCAAATAAATCTGCACCGCAGCCGATTTCTTCGTCCGGGGTAAATCCCACCCAGATATCTCCGTGAGGCATTCCGGAAGAAATGATCTCTTCGAGCGCTGTGACGATTTCTGCCACACCGGCCTTGTCATCCGCGCCGAGCAGTGTCGTGCCGTCGGTGGTAATCAGGGTTCTTCCCTTCAAATCCTTCAGCGTTGGAAAATCGGAAACCTTTAACATTGCCCCGGTACCGTTTAAACGGACGTTCCCGCCGTCATAATCCGGAATGATCTGCGGTTTGACGTCTTTGCCGGAGTAGTCCGGTGCGGTATCCATATGTGAGATAAAACCAACGGCCTTGTGTCCCTCACAGCCGGCAGTTGCCGGAAGCAGACCGTACACATAGCAGTGGTCGGTCAGAATCACATTTTTAAGACCGAGATCCCGTAATTCCTGCTCCAGTACCTTTCCGAGATCAAACTGACGCTCGGTAGACGGAATCTGTATCTTGCCGTCTGCCATGTTATTCTCATCCGATGTCGTCCAATAGGACACATATTTCAATAATCGCTGTTCAACTTGCATAATAAACCTCCTTGATCTATGCCATTCTATCTATAAAATAACACAATTGAAAAAAAATTTGAAGTTTTTTAAAAAAAATGTTGCATTTCTAAAATTTCTGTTATATAATAATTTTCGTGCTCGAGTGATACAGAACACGAGATACAAAATAAGCGCCACTAGCTCAGCTGGCAGAGCACCTGACTCTTAATCAGGGTGTCCAGGGTTCGAACCCCTGGTGGCGCATTGAAAGGTACCGATTTTACAGCATTGACTGTGGGGTTGGTGCTTTTTTTGTGCTTATAATGCATATTATTAAAAATTTTTTAAAAAGAGTGTATCCTACTTTAACAGAAGGAAAAACCTGACGATATAAAAAACAGATACTATATGAAGGGGAGAGAGTCAGATGGAACAAAAGAATATTGAGGTGCAAAGGAAAAAAGGTCTGAATCTGATGATGAAGATTCTGATCACCGCGATCATACCGCTGATCATTCTTGTGGCTTTTGCAGGGCTGGCAATCCGGGCGGTTGGCGTTACTGTGTCTGATAAACTGATGCAGCATGAATTGAAGACATCGGTCTATGCCGTGAACCAGACAATGTCCATTTTGAGCAGTGGTGACTGGAATACGGATGGAGACCAGCTGTACAAGGGAGATTACAATTTCTCGGAACATCAGGATGTGCTGGATGCTTTTAAGGAAAATACCGGACAGGATGTTACGCTCAGCTGGAATACGACCCGGATGGCGACCAGCATTGTGAGTCAGGACGGCAGCCGCGAGATCGGGACGGAGATAGCAGCAGATGTGTATCAGGCTGTGAAAGAAAAGGGTAGTTATTTTGTGTCCGATACTGTGATTGACGGTCAGAAATATTACGGATATTATGAGGGATTGTACAACAGTGACGGTTCCATGGCAGGTCTGGTGTTTACCGGTATGACGTCTGCTTCCGTTCACGAAATCTACAATGACCGATTGAAAAAAAATATAATATTTATGGTAGTGCTTGCAATCTTTGCATGTATCTTTCTGGCAATTGTGATGATGAAGATTGTGAAGGCAATGATGTCGATGATCGATCATCTGGACGATGTTGCGGAGGGAAATCTGGACAGCAGGATCAGCGACCGCATGACGAGCCGCTCGGACGAGATCGGAAATATTGCGCGTGCGCTATATTCACTTATTGGCGGACTGGCCATGATTGTAAAAAACATCCGGACATCCGCAAAGTCGCTGGATGATTTCAGCGCCAGGTTCCAGAACAGCTTTACGACGATCAATGAGTCCATTCATAATGTGAATACAGCGATGGAGGACATTGCGAACGGAGCGACGAATCAGGCGGGCGAGATGCAGAAGGTCAATGAGCAGATCAGCGACATGAACGAAGCCATTGCCGAGACGACAAAGAACGTGGAAAATCTCACGGGCAGCACGGAGGAGATGAAAGAGCAGAATCATAAGCTCGACGGCACGATCAAAGATCTGGTGGAGATCAGCGACCGCACCAGAGAATCGGTGGATGAGGTCAACCGTCAGACAGACAGGACGAACCAGTCTGTCATGGAGATCGGCAGCGCGATCCAGATGATCACAGATATTGCAAGCCAGACCAATCTGTTGTCCCTGAATGCGAGCATCGAGGCTGCGCGTGCGGGAGAGCATGGAAAAGGATTTGCTGTGGTGGCGGATGAGATCCGTCAGCTTGCGGATCAGTCCAGTGACTCCGCGAAGAAGATCGGTGATATTGTGGAAGAACTGATTAAGAACTCTAACAAGAGCGTCGAGACGATGAACGGTGTGCTGGATGAGATCAATGAGCAGAACGAGAAGCTTTCGACCACCAGAGAGGCATTCGACGGACTGAATACGGAGGTCGGCAATGTGGTAGTTGCGATTGACAATATCCGGCGTGAGATCGAGACAGTCAACACGGCGAAGAATGATGTTATGAGCAGCATGGAGAGTCTGGCAGCGATTGCACAGGAGAATGCGGCAAGTACCGAGGAGACTTCAGCTTCCATGACGGAGTTAAGCGGCATCGTCACGGACTGCAATGCGCAGACGAAAAACCTCGTGGATATTGCAGAAAATTTAAGCGACAATGTCAACCAGTTCCGGATCAAAGAATAAAAGAAAACAGAACACAAAAAACACCCGCAGGCGGATCGAGAAAAATCCAGACTGCGGGTGTTTTTTATCTGGAAGCGATCAGCTTGCAGATCGGATTGCCGAGGGAGGAGAACTTCTCCTCGTACTCCGTCATGATATTGCCTTCATTGAGCACCGGATCGTGATGCAGATCTCTGGTGGAGGCGTCCAGATGCCAGCCGGCTTCCGGGATCTCCTCCAGGGAAAAGGTAAAAAGATCCTGATTGTCGGTCTTGAACTCCAGACGTCCCTCCGGTGCGAGAACTTCATCGTAGCGCGCGAAGAACTGACGGGAGGTGAGACGGCGCTTGGCGTGTCTGTCCTTCGGCCACGGATCGGAAAAGTTTAAGTAGATCCGGTCTACCTCTGCCGGAACCGAAAACTGCACGGCATCTGCAAGTACAAATTCTGTCCGCCCTGCCGCAACCCCCTGTTCTCTGTTTTCTACCGCTTTCTCATAAATCCGCTCGTTGTATTCCACACCGATCGTGTGACAGCGTGTCTGATAAGAAAGAAAAAAATCAGCTCTGCCTTTGCCACAGCCATAATCTAAAAGTGTATTTTCCCTGCAAAGCAGCCCGGAATTAGCAAACCGCTCTAACACCGTATATGGCGTCGGTTCATACGGATATCGGTACTGATCTGAATTGGAATCATCACGTCCGGTTGTGTGAATCTGTAGTAATTTATCCCATTTCTGTTCTTCATCGTTTCCTGAGATTTTTTCATGTTCTCTTTCCACAACTCTCCGAATATAAATTTCTTTTAGCCCCATGAATCTGCCCTTATCAGTTCCAGTACAGCGTTCAAAAATTAACTGAATCAATAACGCAGATGGAAATTCATACAAGTTATTAGCTCAGTTATTTACAGAACGATGTACTAGTCTTAGCAGTTTTCACGCAGTGTTTTCAGATAAACTTTCTGCTCATCTGTGATGCGATAGCTCTCCACCGCTTTCTGAATCGTCTTTCTATGCACCCACGGTGATAACTTTCGTTCTTCCAGATATGGGATCGTTGCATCCCACTGTTTTGCCAGTGCCGTTGCAAGATACCATGCAATCATCATATTTACATAGTATTCTTCCGATTCTACTTCTGCGGCAATTTCTATATACTCCGGTTTGAAATCCTCATCCAGATAAAAGCTCATCAGTGTTCCGATTCCATAGCGGATTGTATAGGTATCCCCGGATGCAATCCATTCTTTTATCACAGGAAGAAGTTCAGCTTTGTTTTTTGCGAAACACTTTGGTCTTGGAATATCGCAGGTCGCCCAGTTATTAATATATGGAAGAAAACGTTTCACTTCTGCCAGACAGCGCTCATAATCTTTGATATCTGAAATCAAAAGCATATGAAGGTTATTTTCCTCATAATACTGATGTGGAAGTTCCTTTAAAAATGCTTCTGCTGCTTCCGTTTTTGCAAATTCTTTCGCAAATTTCCGCAGTACCGGTGTGCGGATCCCGATGATCGTCTCCTTATCAATCCCCGGCATCAGTTTACTGTGAAAATTTCTGTATTTTAAATCCTGTAATTCGAATAATTTGCGCTGTAAGCTGTTCATGTTTTTTTCTTTCACTTTTATATTTCTTCCACTTTACAATCATGCTCTTTTGTTTCTTTGTTATAACTGATTCCAACCACAAGGATACGCCCTGTATATTTATTTTTTTCTGCCGTTTTTCCTCTGAACCGCAAAGCATAGTCTTTTTCTTTAATCTGTGCAATTGCATCTTCTGGTGAATGATCTACTTTTAATTCTAGTATGATACAATCCTGATCATATCGAACCGGATAAAATATAAAATCTACAAATCCTTTTCCAGCCTTCTCCTCACGTTCAACTCTGTACTGATCTCTTGCAGACAAATAAACAAGATTGACAATTGCCGAAAGTTCTGTCTCATTATTATAAGACAAAATCGGCACTTCTGTATTATGAGCATACTGAATGATTTTTGTCATTGTCTCTGTATCTTTGGCTAGTGTTGCCTGTAGCATCTGTGATGATATGTTGGCAAGACGATAAATATATCCTAACGATTGTTCTTTTTTCATCATTGCTGCATAACTTCCCAAAAGTTCCTTATTTGGTATAAATACTTTTCCATTATCATACGTCAGCAAACCATATACTACCATTGCAGAATATATCTCCTCTTTGGTCTTTAGTTCTGGTGCTGTTGCAGCATATTCCTGTATCCCTGTTGGTATTTTTTCTCCTGCAAACATTAAAGTAAGATCGTTCTGGATTTCATCTACGTTATGACTGATATATGTGAAAATAGAGTCATATTTTCCTGAACTCACCCAATAATTTGACAATTGATTATCTGTCAATGCGCATACTACCGAACGTGGATTGTATAATCTTTCTCCTGATGCAGTGTGATATCCATCATACCATTCCCTGAGATTTGCGCGTGTAATCTGTGGCTTTTTTGTTTGCTCCAGATAGCACTGGTACAATCTGTCAACTTCACTCTCTGTAAAGCCAAAATATTCACTAAACCGAACTCTTGTTGCCATATTGTATTCCAAAAACATATTCAGTTCTGAACCATCTGAATATTTTGCAATCGGAAGTACACCGGTCATATATGCCAGTTCTACATAGCTTTTCCCTTTCAATAAAAGTTTCAGAAAAAGCAGATAATTTTCTCTGTCACGTTCCGTAACAAAAGACATCTGGAAAACTGCGTCCCATTCATCCATCACAAATATGAATTTATGTCCTGTTTTGTCAAAAACCTGAGAAAGCACATCCCAGACCGCCTCATTTTTGTCTATCGCAATCTCCGGATATGCCTCGTTAATATCTCTGACAAGTCCATCCTGTATTCTGCCAATATACTCCTCATAACTATGACATTCTCTTGGCATTTCACTAAAATCAATATATATCACATCATGGCAGCCTGCCTGCTCCTTATATTGATCATATTGTGCGATTGCAAGCTTCTCAAATAAAGATTTTTCACTATTTTTTTCAAAAAAAGCAGCAATCATATTTGCCATAACTGTTTTTCCGAAACGTCGCGGACGGGTAATACAAAAAAAACGCTGTTCCTGCTGTAATGCTGGAATTAATTCTTTTAATATTTCTGTCTTATCAACAAAAAAGGTTCCATTCATTACGGTCTTGTATTTATCATATGGTTCCTTATTATTTAAAAACTGTCCCATTCTACTCGCCCCCCTTAGCCTGATACTATGAGTATATCTTTTTTTCCAAATGGGTGCAAGAATCATCTGTTAATTCCTGTTAAAACTCCTTCTTCTCCATAATACGCCTGCTGATCTGGTACGAAACAAACAGTGCCAGCAGTGTGATCCCAATGATGTTACCAGCCAGAACTGCCACATTCATATTGTCTATCACGGTCAGCGCCTGATACAACCGTTCTTTTCCGAACACGACCTCACATAGATATGCAATCGCAGCAATTACTCCCATCATTCCTAATGTCAAAATCCGGCTCTTTTCACAGCCAAACTTAATCTGCGCCGGAATCATGAAAAAACTGATCAAAAGAATGATTAGCAAAATCACTGCGGCTGTCAGCATATCTTCTGCCACAACAACCGGTATACCACGCACCACTTTTGACACCAGATACAGGCAGACTGCAATTACCCAGGCTGCCACTACTCCTCCGGCACAAAGCAGATACTTTTCTCTTACATAGTTTTTTTTATTGATCGGCAGTGTCAATAAAAACTGATAGCCATGATCCATCTCGTCATACGCAATCGTGCTGATTGCAATCATCTCTACCACAAACGGCAGATATCCAATGATAAAATTTCCGTTGCCGGAAAATGTGACTGCAACTGCAATTGCAAACAAAATTACCAGTGTCTGTTTTGTTCCCCATAATAACCGAATATCTTTTTCCAATAAACCTGCCATTATCTGTACCCTCCTGTCATCATAAGAATCAGCTCATCAATCCCTCCATTTTCCACTGCAATCTGCGGATAATTTTCCTGATAAAACTTCTTATCATTCGTAAAACATGCATAGCCGTAATTTTCTTTCTGCACTTTTAAAATAGAGCTTTGATCAAGCGTGCGGTATTGTTCTTCACTCACCTTTAAAATGCCATACTGCTCTAAGATTGCATCTGTTGCTTCATGCAAAATGAGTTTTCCATCATGTATCAGATAAAGTTCATCACATAGGGATTCTAAATCAGTGGAAATATGGGATGTAATAAGTATACTTCGGCTCTCATCCTCTGCAATATAAGCCCGTAACATATCTAAAATCTCGTTTCTCGCCTCCACATCCAGTCCAGCTGTCGGCTCATCCATGATCAGCAGCTTTGCATGGTGTGTCATAGCTGTCAGCACGCGGAGTTTCGCTTTCATTCCGGTTGAAAATTCTTTGATTTTCTTATTCATCGGAAGTTTTAAATTTTCACTCTGTTTTATAAAATAGTTTTCATCAAACGAATGATACATTTTTTTTAAAATGTGTTTTACATCGTTTACGGTCAGTTCCCCGGAAAATCCGGATTCTGCAAGAGAAACTCCTATATCGTGTTTGACTTTTTCCGAAAGTTCTTTACTGTCACTTCCCAAAACAGTTACAGTTCCTTCCTCTGCCCGGCAAAGACCAAGAATCAGTTTGATCGCGGTACTTTTTCCTGCTCCGTTTTTCCCGATCAACCCCAGTATCTGTCCTTCCGGCAGTTCCATTGATATTTCAAATGTAAAGTTTCCATATGTTTTCCGGACATTTTGCATTGTTATCATACAATTTCCGCCTTTCTTTTTTATGTTCTGTTGTCTGACTTTTTACATCAATCTGAAGCAAATACCTCATCAAGCATTTCATGATTGTGTCATATCTATTTCAAAAGTTTCTTACCGATTTTACTTCTCATCGAGAATCAGTTTTACAACCTCAGATATTTCTTCCTTCTTCATCCCCATGGAAAGTGCCCGGTCGATCACTTTATCGAAGTCATCTTCTATCGCTTTCTGCCTTGCTTCAAGTGCAAGCTGTTTATCCGAGGCAGATACATAAGTACCTTTTCCATGAACAGTCGTAACAAATCCCTCTTCTTCCAGCTTATCGTAAGCCTTCTTGACCGTCAGCGCACTGATCCGAAGCTCCCCTGCGAGCGTCCTCACAGACGGAAGTGCCTCTCCTTCTTTTAATTCAGACTGAATAATATCTGATTTTATCTGCTCCATGAGCTGTTCGTAAATCGGAACCATGGAGGAATGATTTAAGATAATATGCATACTTCCTCTCATTGTGCGCCAGCACAATTTCCAGATTAAAAATGTCAATTTTCAATCTTATCTCTCTTTACAGCAAACAGTATATAACAGTGCATATCTGTTGTCAACTGTTATATACTGTTTATTCTATTTTTTTGTAATTTCATGTGGGAATTTGTACAGACAATACTCGTTAATAACTTTTTCATGAAAAATTAAATTTTTGTGTATGCCGTGCAGAATATTTTATGTTACTATAGAATAAAGTGTTGCTTCGCAATTTTCTGTATTTATGTCAGGAGGAGAACATTATGAAAGTAAATCTGACTCCCTTTTCCATATACTGGTTCCTGTTTTTGATCTTAAATGTCATATATTTTATATTTCCATTTCTATTTTTTCTGCTTCTGCCGGCAGTGTTCGTTATGATTTTAATATGGGGAATATGTGTATTTGAAATTGGGCGAGCAACCATTATTTCTTCACAAACTAAGCGGATAACACGAGTCATACTGGCTTTCCTGGCATCTCTTCTTACAATTTCAATAAATCCCATTGGAATGATTCTTTTGGATTTTATTAATTGGAGACATATAAACTCATTCGCACACTATTTTTCGAAAGCCTATTGGATTATTTTTTTGATTCATATGCTGCTATTTTGGCTGGGCGAAGAAATAGGATATTTTTCACAGAAAGGACTTTTTTAATATGGTAAAAATAATTTCAGACAGCACATGCGACCTCTCAGCAGAATTAGCTGCACAATACGATATTGATATTCTCCCGCTTCATATTCTTCTCGGAGATGAGGAATTTGAAGATGGAAAAACAATTACACCGGATGAGATTTACTCCTGGTCCGATGAGCATAAAACAACCCCAAAAACTTCCGCCCCGTCTCTGGCAGAAACGATTGAACTTTTTCGCCCTTATGTGGAAGAAGGATGCGAGATTGTCTGCTTTTCCATCTCAAACAGTATGTCAACATCCGGCAATGTCATGCGTCTTGCTGCCGGGGAACTAGAAGCAGAAAACCGGATCACCGTGATTGATTCCGCAAATCTCTCCACCGGAATCGGACTTCTTGTGATAGAAGCTGCCATTATGGCAAAAAACGGACACTCTGCATCCGAAATTGCTTCTGTCATGGAAACTTTAAAACCAAATGTCAGAGCAAGCTTTGTCGTGGATACCCTCACCTACCTGGCCGGTGGTGTCTTAAAGCTGCATCCAAAAATTGTGGTAGAAAACGGTGCTATGGATGCGACAAAAAAATATCGCGGAAAGATCAATTCTGTTATCATGTCCTATGTAAAAGATATGGAAACTGATTTAAAAGCAGCCAGACCTGACCGCGTATTCATCACACATTCCGGCTGTGACGCTGCAACGGTGGAATCCGTCCGCTCGTATCTGGAAAGCCTCGGTGTTTTCCATGAGATATTAGAAACCAGGGCCGGTGGTGTCGTGTCAAGCCACTGCGGTCCCGGTACGCTTGGTGTTCTGTTTATTGCAAAATAATAGAGGGTTGGGGAGAAAACATCCGAACCTCTATTATTTTTCAATAAACAGAACACCAAGCGTACCGG
>OGLF01001910.1_pt1 | contig 10566 bp, 10 predicted proteins | sample 1572701 | NCBI WGS metagenome assembly OGLF01 (sample SAMEA2581910, study PRJEB24529) | metagenome | biome: Human gut stool | place: China | collected 2011 | reverse complement strand
ACGGCACGCGTGTGCTGGAGCCGAGTTACATCACCACCCAGTCGCACGTGATCGCCCGCGCCACCACGCGCGTGTAGCTCGCCGTTGGTTTCGTGCCGTCGGCTTTCGTGCCGTTGATTTCGCGCTATCGCCCTTTGTGCTGTTGGTTTCGTATCGTTGGCTTCGCGACGCAGCTCGCGATGTTTGTGCAGACCCGAATCAACCTCGGTGTTCCGGCAATTCCTGCGCGGGCAGCTGCGCCGGTCGACTGGCGGACACCGAAATGGGACCCACATCAGGAACGACCGGAGAGCGTGAGAATTACAAGAATCACGTTAAGTGCGACAATCAGCGAAACAACTACCATATTGATCGCGAATTTCACCGGACCATCCACATAATCGCCCATTAAAGAACAGTCGTGCGTGTATTTCATTAACGGAATAATCGCAAATGGAATGCCGATCGACAGTACAACTTGCCCTATGATCAGCGCTTCCGTCGGATTCTTAGCAAACCACAACACCACCAACGCCGGTACGAGCGTCACCACGCGGCATGCCCACATCGGCGCTTTGATCCGCAACAGTCCATGCATGATTTCGGCGCCCGCATATGTGCCGACCGACGTGGAACTCAGGCTGGAAGCCAGCAATCCGACCGAGAAAATCGTGCCGATCACCGGACCTAGCACATGCTGAATGGCCTGTTGCGCACCCTCGATCGTATCCGTGCCGGTCATGCCATGCAATGAATTCGCCGCAAGAATCAATAGTGCAAGATTCACCGATCCAGCAAGTAATAATGCCCAGAACACGTCTATTTTGCTTCCGTGTAGCAGGGTCTTTACGCTCGGTTTGGGCTCTCCTGGCACGTAATGGTCGTTCACCAGCGTGGAATGCAGGTAAATCGCGTGCGGCATCACCGTGGCGCCCAGCATGGAAGTTGCCATCAATACCGTTTCGGTTCCTTTGAAATGCGGAACAAGACCTTGCAAAACTTGCGCAGGATTTGGTGGATCAATAAAAAGGCCTGCAATAAATCCAAAAGTAACCAGCAGCAATGCAATAATCAGCTTTTCAAAAATATGATGCGTGGCACTCTTTTGAAAAATAAGCAAGACCGTAGAAATAATGCCGATTATGCACCCACCAATAAAAAGCGGAAGTCCAAATAATAATTTCAGTGCGATTGCGCCGCCAATTACTTCCGCAAGATCAGTCGCTATTGCAATGACTTCCGCTTGCATGAAAAACATGAATCGACCGCCGTCACCAAGTCGTTCTCCCAGGATTTCGGGAAGACTTTTTCCGGTGACGATACCAAGTTTTGCGGACTGATATTGAATGAGCACGCTCATACAATTGGCGAGTACCAGCACCCACACCAGCAGATATCCGTACCTCGCGCCGGATGTGATATTCGCCGCCACATTGCCGGGATCCACGTAGGCGACGGCCGCCACAAAAGCAGGTCCAAGCATGCCGGCAAGCGCGTGCCCGTGGCGGGAAGAGAAATCGTGATTCGCCCGTGCCGTTTCCCAGCATTCCACGCCATCCGTCGCACCCGCATTGACCATGCCTCCCATGCCGTCCATATCGTTCGCGTCGTCTGTACTGTTCATGTTCGTCGCCCTCTTATCCGAGCAATGTTATAGCGCACAAGACTGCGCGGTTATGTTACGTACGCGCATATCATCTGTCGGCATATGCGCGACTCATGCAACGGCGCGTCCGAACCGTTCCAAGACGCAATGCGAGGCATGTGCCACGAAATATGGCCGAATTGCGGCGACCTGCGGCTAAGCTGGAACAAGCATGAGAACGGTTGAGAATAATCGCCTGAAACACAGCCTTCGAAAGGACAACGCATGGCAACCTTCCATACCCCCATGGTCACATTGAACGACGGCAATCTGATTCCGCAAATCGGCTTGGGCGTGCTGCGCATCGACGATGAGGGCGTTACCTCCGTAGTGGAGAGTGCGCTGGAAGCCGGCTACCGTCATATCGACGGCGCGGCGGGGTACAACAATGAGGCCGGCGTGGGTCGCGCGCTGAACAATGCGGGATTCACGGAAGGTGAGCAGCGCAAAAACCTGTGGGTTACGACGAAACTGCGCGATTCCGAGCAGGGGTATGACAGCGCACGCAAGGCGTTCGACCGCCAGCTTGGCTTGCTGCAGCTCGATTATGTCGACATGTACATGCTGCATTGGCCCACCCCGTTCGACTGGCGTTCCAGCGAAACGTGGAAGGCGTTCCAGGAATTCCGCGCGGAGGGGCGCGTGCGCACGCTGGGTGTGTGCAATTTCCTGCCCGAGCATCTCGACCGCTTGCATGAGGAGACCGGCGAATATCCTGCCGTCAACCAGATTGAGCTGCATCCGACCTGGCAGCAGCGCAAGGTCGTGGACTATTGCAAGGCGCACGGCATTGCCGTGGAAGCATATTCGCCGATGGCTCGCGGTGCTGATTTGAACGCCGGAAACGGTGCGATTGAGCGCATCGCAGCGGAGCATGGGGTTACCCCTGCGCAGGTGATTCTGCGTTGGCATATCGAAAATGGCACGATCATCATCCCCAAGTCGGTGCATGCGGATCGGCAGAAGCAGAATCTCGATTTGTTTGGATTCGTGCTCACCCCTGAAGAACATGCCGCGATCGACGCGCTTGACGGTCCGACGCGCGCCGGACATGATCCGATGACGTTCACGTACGCCTGATACTCCGTAATTCCGTAATTTCGTATTATTTTTAATAATTATGCCTCGAAAGAATAATCGTAATTCTTATAATTATCGGAATATTGAACGCGACGTGCGTGATATCCAGCGGGCCGGCAAGCGGTTCAAAAAAAGTTGGATCAACGCCGACGGTCCGCTGGAACGTATTCTTATTTTGCTGGTAGTCGTTGCGGTAATCGGCGTCACTATCGGCATGCTGCTGCCGAAAGTCAATCCGACCGTAGGCGAAATCACCGGCGAGTACACGGCAACCGGCACAGCTGCGGAAACGTTGGAAAAACTTACCGTCGACGACAATCCCAGCAAGGCCGGATATGATCGCGATGCGTTCGGATTCCGCGAAACCGACGACGATGGCAACGGTTGCGACGTGCGCGAAGACGTGCTCGCGCGCGATCTGACGGACGTGCAATATAAGAACGGCCGTAGCTGCCAGGTTGCGTCGGGCACGCTTGACGATCCGTATACCGGTCAGACCATCCAATTCGTACGTGGAGTGAAAACGTCTTCGGTGGTGCAGATCGATCATGTGGTCGCGTTGGAAAATGCGTGGCAGTCGGGCGCGAACACGTGGGATCATGCGAAGCTGTACCAATTCGGCAACGACATGTACAATCTGCTGGCCGTGGATGGGCCCGCGAATCAGCAGAAGGGTTCCGCTTCGGCCGCATACTGGCTGCCGACGGACAGTGAATACCGTTGCGATTACGTGGCCCGGCAGATTGGCGTGAAAGACAAGTACGGGCTGACTGTCACTTCGCAGGAAAAGCGGGCGATGCTTTCCGTATTGCACGGTTGCCCAGCGCAGGAATTGCCGGAAAGCTGAAGCTGCTCATTTAGGCGCGGATATTTGCGGGTGCTGGCTGGGAACGGTCGTAGTTGTAGACGGTGAACGTTCCTTTGTTGAATCGTTTGGTTTCGTACAGCGCCAAGTCGGCCTGTGCGACGCATTGGTCGAAATCCACGCTTCCGATCGCGTCTCCATCGGCGCGCCCCGTGCCAAGGCTGGCACCGTCAGCGGCTGCAATGCGGCACACGCCCACACTGCAATGCACGTCTTGCCCGTGCTGTTCCGAGGTGCGTGCCAACTGTTGGAAGAACATGCCCAGCGTGGTTTCAAGCACCTGTTCGCTGGCGGTGTTGCGAATAAGCGCCAAGAATTCGTCACCGCCATATCGGCAGATAATGTCATCTTGCCGGTAGATGTGCCGAAGTTGGGATGCGACCTCGCGGATCCAGAAATCGCCGACCGTGTGTCCGTATGTGTCGTTGATGGTTTTGAAATCGTCGATGTCGACGAACATCAGCATCGCTTCGTCGTGCGAATCCATGCGGTCGAAATATTTGCGCATGTGTTTCCATCCCGCTTCCTTGTTCAGCAAACCGGTCATGCCGTCATGTTCGGCTTCGTACCGTGCTTTTTCGTAGGCGGCCTGTTGCGAGTGGAATCGCATGTTCATTTCCACGGTGTCCATGACGAACATAATCTGTGTGGAAATCACGATCGCCAAACATTGCAATGAAAAACTGTATGCCAGTGCTTGGTAGATGGCCGCCAATACTGGTAGCACGAAGAACGACATCATGGAAAGGAAAATAATGCGATCAAGATTCTTGCGATATGAGATCAACATGAAGAGGCATAATGCGATTCCCAAGACCGCAATTGCCTGCGAAAGAAGATAGAAATTACCGCGATGGTAAAGATTGTGGTCATCGAAATAGTAGAAAAGACCAGTGAATTGTGTGATGATAAGTAAGAGAATTCCAATTACGGATAATGCGTAGACAGCACGCAATGCGGCTGGTTTGCGATGCTGATGTTTGCTCACTGTCAACCAAACATAGGTTGCGAAGAAACTCATGAAAATATAGTTGATGCAGAATACTGAGAAATTGCTTATGCGAACCATATAGTATGCGGTTTCGTCTGCATCTACGCGAAAATACCAGCTGAGCGCGTCGGTTCCAAGAAGAAGCATGCAGGCGATCTGCATGAGTATTTTGATGCGAGTTCGTCTGGTTTTTTGTGGTGTTGCAATGAAAATTCCGCCTGCGCAAATCAGGCATATGAAAATACCCCACAACTCCATGCAGATGTGGAACATGGCCCTGACTGTCATTATCCTCCACCCCCCCCCCTCGACGCTGCCTGCGTCGAAAACTTGCCTACCTCTTTCGTGTGCCATGATACCTCTAAATAGGGGAGCGTTACCCCGAAATGACAAAAACAGGAATCCGCAGGCGAATATCCATGCCTCTGTCATACGGGCTATCATATAGTTTGTGCGTTTGAATGTGGAGAAGGTGATTGATGTCAGCGAAGCGGAGCATGTCCCGAGCGCTTACTCGAGAGGAATCGTATCAGGACGGTCATTTAACGCGCACGGCGTTTATTTCCATTGCGATTCTTACATTTATTACGTTCGTCGGTAATTTCACGCAATTGCAGTTGAGCGCCGCGTTGCCGACGATCGTCAGTGATTTTGGTATTTCCGTTACGACCGGTCAGTGGCTGACGTCGATTTTCCAGCTGGTCATGGGCGTGATGGTGCCGCTTACGGCATACCTTACGAGACGTTTTTCGACGCGCGAAATCGTGCTTGTTTCCATGGTTGTGTTCACGATCGGTTCACTGTTCGCTTGGCTTGGTCCAACTTTTTTGATGGTGCTGATCGGGCGTTTGCTTGAGGCGGTTGGCACGGGTGTGATGTGGCCGGTGTTGCAGATCACGGTGTTTTCGATTTATCCGCTGTCTCGCCGTGGTTTCGCAATGGGTACGGTTGGCATGGCGATGAGCGTGGCTCCGGCGATCGGCCCGACGCTTGGCGGTGTGCAGACGGACTTGAACGGTTGGCGTTCAATTTTCCTCACGTTGACCATTATCGGCGTAATTTCGCTGCTTCTTGCCTATTTTGGATTGCATAATTTCGGTGAGAACGATAAAACCGCGAAGGCTGACTTTTTTTCCGTCGGACTGTCTATTTTCGGTTTCGGCGGGCTAATGTTCGGCTTTACGAATATTGAATCGTATTCGTTTGTAAATCCTATGGTTTGGCTGCCAATGGTGATTGGCGTTGTGGGAATTATTTGGTTTGTGCTCCGCCAGATTCATGGCGCGCGCAGGCAGATTGAAAATCCTGAAGCGCAGCCGCCACTGTTGAATTTGAGCGTGTTGAAGAATCGTAGTTTTACTGTTGGCACGATCACGGCCGCGCTCTCGTTCTTCGCGTTCAGTTCGATTATGGTGATCATGCCCCTGTACATTCAGGATTGCCGTGGCTATTCTGCTGCGATTAGCGGCCTGGTGATGCTTCCGGGTGCTTTGGGCCAGTGCATTTCGCAGTTTTTCGGTGGTAAGGTGCTTGACCGTTTCGGCGCGCGCCCGGTGGCGTTGATCGGCACGATTACCTTGTGTTTCGGCACGGTCATGATGAGTTTGATTTCCATGACTTCGTGGATTTGGTGGGTGTCGATTTGGCAGTTTGTGCGCCAGATCGGCATGGGTTTCGTGTTGATGCCGATCACCACATGGTCACTGAATTGTTTGGAACCGGAAGAGGTGAGCGCCGGATCCGCGGTGACGAATACGGTTCGTCAGATTGCGGGCGCGATTGGCGCTCCGGTGTTGGTGATTTTGATGGAGACGTTCACGTCTCTTCGTTGGACTGCGCTTGGTGGCACAAAAGCCGTGTATGCGGCTGCCAACGTGTTCGGCATTCAGTGGGCGCTTCGTATCAGTGCAGCAATCTGCTTCGTGATGGTGCTGATGGTGTTCTTCGGCGTGCGTGGCCAGGGTGCCGGTTCCACGCATGAAACCGTGCAACGCGCCCTCAACCGTAGGCGTGCCGCCTGACCGTGCATGCTGCGACGGCTACTCCTCTTCGTTGGGCTTGTATTCCACTACGCTGAGGGCCACCACGCCTGCGCTGGTGTGCACGAACACATTGGCGCTCCCGCCTACGGCTTCCAAGCCTTCCACCAAGTGTGAGATCGGCTCGGAATCGAGCACTGGCAGCACTTGCGCCACGCCGTCTGCGTCGGTGACGGTGAGCGTATCGTCCAAATATCCGGAGGCGAGCGTTTCGTCGATGGCGCTTTCGAATTCGGCCAGCTTGCTGATTTCCTCTTCGGCGGCCTTGTTTGCGGCCACTTCCACAGCTTGCGCCACTTCTTCTCGCATTGCTTCTTCGCTCATGATTGCCTCTTTTGTTAAGCACCGTTTTGCAACCTATAGATTATCGGATGAACGTATCAGAACGATTCCAAATGCCGGAAAGTGTCCATATAGTGGCGCTTTTGTGAAAGCGTCACCCTCAATGCACGCGGGAAACATATGCGGGGATGAACGCGGGTAGCGTTCACGAGAAGAGATGTTGTGAGAGATGTTGTGAAAAACGATGCGTAAGACTATCGGTTGCAACATGTGATTGCATACGATTGCGGATTGCGCGGAATAGGAAGTGAAACGGGAAGATGGAATGGGAGAGGAGTGCGCATGACTCGACTTGGCGATGTCCAACGAAGTGAGACGCGTCGTGAAACGCGCGCTTCACTGCTTACGGCGTTGCTGTGGTTCGCATCCGCCGTCATCGTGTTCGCGATGCTTCTGCGCATGCTGCCGAACAGTCTCGATGGCAAACGGTACGTGCCTTTGATTGTCGCACTCATGCCTTGGCTTGGCTTGCTTTCCGTAATTATCGCAGTTTGTGCAACAGTTTTTCGCACTGTCGGCAAACGAAAACTTTTGATCGCGTTGAGCGTATTGTGCGTGATCATCCAGATTATTTGGCATTGGGGGTATGTCGTTCCGACCAATGATCGTGCCATACAACCTTCTGCAACAGTGCGTGTCATGACGTTCAATACGAAGCAAGGTTGTGCCGATGCGCAGCAAATCGTGCGAACAATCCAAAGCGAGCATGTTGAAATTCTTGCAATGCAGGAAGTTCCATCAGGATTATTAGATCGGTTGCATGATGCTGGAATTGAGGATTATCTTCCGTATTCCGTTTCCGCGCAACTCACTTGGCACGACAATGGCGGTGTGAACGTACTGTATAGTGCGCATCCTCTGCAGGAAACAACGCAGGATCTCATTCCTATTGAATCCAGTAGTATTCCTGCCGCGACAGTTGATTTCAATGGCAGAAAAGTACGATTTGGGTCGGTTCATCCGTTTTCTCCACGACCAAGCAATCAGGGATTATGGAATAAAAGTTTGGATTCCATAGCGCAATTACAGCATTACGATAATGGGGAATCGTATGTGCTGATGGGGGATTTTAATTCCACGTGGGATCATGCAAGCTTCAGATATTTGTTGGGCGATCGCTTTACGGATGCGGGGGAGAGTGCCGGCGAGGGATTGCATATGACGTATCCTTCGGTATTCCCTATCGCTGAAATCGACCATATCATCTACGACAAGGGTGTGTACGCCAGAAATTTGGAAACCAAGCGGATTCAAGGTTCCGACCACAAGGCATTATTGGCGACGTTGGAACTTCAGTAATGCTGCCGTCGCGGGTCATGCTTGAGTTGTAGCAATACTGGTTTGCAGGTCACGTTTAGGTTGCATCAGTTCTTGCGCTATCGGCAACATTTGGGTAGTAACACCGCCGTTATTGCCCCGTTTTTGCTCCGTAGGTTTCATCGACTCCCCCTACTATTACACTGGGGAATCCGAAGTGCTTGCAAACAATTAGGGAGCGAAACGGAATATGAACGGCGCGTCTGATCAGCCTGAAGAATTCGGCGTCCAGCCTGAGCAAGGCCGTCAGGAGGAGCCGCAGTCTAATGCCGATTCAACCTCCGACGCAACCGCCAGTCCAGAAGATTCCACTTCCAGCGCCCCGCATTCCCGCCGCGTGCGCCGCCGTATGAGCGCCGAGCATATTCGCCAAATCAAGCGCAAACGTCGCCGTCGCAAGATCCTAATCGGCGTACTCGTGATAGTCGCAGCCCTCGCCGTTTTCGCCGGCGCATTCGTATGGTCTGCGCTGCACGTGAAAAACGAGCTGCAGCAGGCGGTGTCGAGTGCTCAAGGCTTGCAGCAGACCATCTCCGAAGCGGACACGTCCAAGCTTGAGAAGCAGACAACCGCGTTCTCCGATCACGTAAGCAAGGCCTACAAGCAAACCTCTTCGCCGCTGTGGCAGGTCGTGCCGTATGTGGGCAATGACATTTCCGCCGTACGCACCACGGTGGCCGCCATGGAGAATATTTCGTCGCAGGCGTTGCCGCAACTGGTGAAAGTCGCCGAAAATGTTGATCTGAACAGTATTCACGTGGGAAACGGCACGATCGAAATTTCCGGATTGGAAGCGTCTCAGCAGCCGCTCCAAATCGCGGACGATACGATCGACAAGGCCACGCGGGAAGTGAAAACCGTGAAAACCCCGCATATCGCGCAGATCGCGGACGCCCTGAAAACCGCGGAAACGTATTGCGAAAAACTTGACAGCATGGTGCATTCCTTGAATTCCATCGTGCAGGTGCTGCCAAGCATGTTGGGTACGGAAAGCCATGCGAATGATGCTCCGCGCAATTATTTGATCCTTGCGCAAACGAATGCGGAGGCGCGTCCTTCCGGCGGTCTTACGGGATCGCTCGGCTTGGCCACGGTGCAGGGCGGTCACGGACAAGCTTGGCAAGGATATTCGCGACGTGAATTTCACGCCTGATTTTCCGCGCACCGGCGAGATTGTGAGCGCCATGTGGAATCGCCAGTATGGCGTTGCGGTTGATGGTGTGATCGCCATTGATCCGCTGTTCCTGCAGAACATGCTGGCGGTGACCGGTGGCGTTGCCATGCCTGACGGTTCGACGTTGGATGGCACTAATACCGCCCAAACGTTGCTGCATGACGTGTATGCGCGCATGGCTCCGCAGGAGACGGACGAGTATTTCGCGGTTGCCGCGCAGGCCGCGTTCGACCATATCATGCAGAATGCGGGCGATTTCAAATCGTATGTCAAGGCGCTTTCCACGTCTGTTGAGCAGGGACACGTGATGGTGTGGAGCGCGCATGAGGATGAGCAGAATCTGATTGCCGATTCCGCTATTTCCGGCAAATTGATTACGGAAGGTGCGAAACCGCAGGTAGGCGTGTATATTTCCGAAGCAACCGAGTCGAAAATGGACTGGTATTTGCATCGCGAAGTGACCACTGAATTCCAGAAGGTCGCGCGAAACGGCGCGAACCAGTATACGGTGCATATCAAGTTGCAGAACACCATAACGGCGGAAGAAGCGGCTTCCGAAGCTGACTATGTGACCGGTGCCGGAAATATCGTTCCGAAAGGCCAGATCAAGACGGCATTGTTCATTTACGCGCCTGCGAACGGTCGTTTGGTGGATTGGGAATTCCAGAATGCCGACGATTACAAGGGTGTGACTTTGCACGATGGCCTGACCGTGGGCGTGGGCGATGTGACCTTGCAGCCCGGCGAATCCTATGAGATCACCGTGCATGTGCAGTCCGCTCCAGATACGGATGAGCCGCTCACCCTCCGCCAGACCCCGCTGATTGAAGGCCGCTAGACAGTTCCGTAGGTAACCTAAGCAGCTAAGCAAGCGGCTCTAGACAAGCCATCTTGCAACAGGGGAGTATGGGGGAATATGTGGGTATATGCGCATGTAGCCTCACGTTCACGGAACGGACGTCAACTTTTCATCCGTTCTTGCCGCGCGTTTCGCGGTATCGCGTCAAAAGCAAGTTTCCAATAGTCATTTAACTGCAAAATCGAGTTGGAGATCTACTCTGTTAACAGGGCTTATGATACTATCTCTTCATGGAGGGAAGCCCCCTTCTTTTCGGGTGGGGGTAGTTAGTAGAG
>OGLF01001909.1_pt1 | contig 10572 bp, 26 predicted proteins | sample 1572701 | NCBI WGS metagenome assembly OGLF01 (sample SAMEA2581910, study PRJEB24529) | metagenome | biome: Human gut stool | place: China | collected 2011 | reverse complement strand
AAGCTTTTTTCAATACTGTCGCTTTCTTTAATTTTTTTCCTAATAAAGAACCAACATAACTCGCTAGAGTATTATTGCGTCCACCTTCTTCAACTTCGCTAGGTGCTTCAAATGGCTTGTTTGAAAGCAATAAAGTATCTTCATCTACTTCTTCACATAGATACTGTTTCCATTTTTGAGGTAACTCTGCTATCTCATATTCAAATGGACTATTCACCCACTCGTAGTAAGTACCGTCAATTTGACTTGGTGCTTCTACTGTTTGAGTACCATCTGCCTGTATGTCAATCCCCTCACCGACATTCTTTCTATTTCTAATTCCTTTGACGTATTTGAAATAATAATGAATACCACCGCTGGGGGTTTCACTCATAACTGTTTGAGGAAGTTCTCCTAACTGTTCTTCTAATTTTTCTAGGGTAGCTACACCATCTGTATGTTTAACATCCACGTCGATACATACAAGATTGCTTGTCGCTCCCATGATGATACCTATGTTTGAGGTATCTTTGAATTTATCCAGTGTTTCATCATTGGATTGTATTTTCGACCAATTCTTGATAATAGGTCTTTTATCATTTGGTTTGATGGGCATGACTACCCATCCCAATTTATCATAAGCTTTTGCATATTCTAGCATTATCACTTCCTCCTGTTATCTACTTTATTTTGAAGCCACTCGTCAATTTCCTCCTTGAAACAGTGAGGGCGCTTACTTAAAGTATAATGCACAGGCATACCTTTGTCACGATAAATATAGAATGTACTTCGACCTATCTCTAGATAATTCATCACTTCTTTGATTGACATTCTTTTCATTAATCTTCCTCCTTTTTAACTTTACAATCTAATATTATATTTTCTTTAACAAAATCTATTTCTTTAATACGTATCTCCAATAATCCAATTAATGACATTATATACATTCTATAAGGTGTTCCTTGAAAAAGAGGTGTATTATTTGAGTCATATATCGTCCATGTTTTTTGATTTTTGTCATACATAAAATCGAAAATAAAATCACTAAAAGTTACATATTTCATTAATCTTCCTCCTTTGACGATACCTATATTACACTAAAATTACACTAAAGTAAAGACATTTTAGACATTTTAAACAAATTTAAAAAATATACCGAAAATTATTGACATACCTAGACTATGGGTATACAATAAGGGTGTCAAATGAAGGAGGAAACAAAGATGGATAGACAAATTGAATTTACATTAACATCAGACCAAATTGAAATCTTATGTAATCATTTTGGAGTAAACCCAGAAGAACAAGAAGATTTTGAATTGTGTGAGTTGTTAGACAAGGCTATTGATAGTGTGGCTTGTTACTCAACCACACTATCAAAAGTAAAGAGAGGTGAATAAAATGGAACAATATACTTTAGGTAAAGTATTAGCTGAATTGGCATTACCAAGTAATCATCTTGACATATGGACACTTCATGATGCCAATAATGAATTGATAGCTCGTGCTACGATTAGTAATTTGGTTATAATGTTAGGAACAAGATGGTTTGATTATCCTGTCAATGAAACTAACAGTAAAAATCATTATATCAGATTAGCAGTTCAAGTATTTTAGGAGGGAACAAAAATGAAAAAAGAATTAGGTGGTTATCTATATGAACTAGCATTTCAAAAAAGAAATAGAAAGATATGGCATGTTTTTGACAACAACCTTAACTTGATAGCAAATGGTAATCCACTTGTTTTATGGATGGTATTAGGAGAAATGTTCTCAAATAAACTTATTAAAAAAGTTTTAGATGATGGGAGAACAATAATTTTAGATTGTGAGGTGAAATTCAATGTTTAATGCTGACGTAGGTTTAATTTTATGTACACCTTTAATTATCTGGGGTGTAGCAATGTTGATGTATGATTTTTTAGGAGGCAATGAAGATGAATAGTGATAAACTCGATATGTTATTATTTACACGTCATTGTTTACAAAATTTAGATTTTCATTTAACTAAAGTACTAGATGATAAAAAATATAGAAAAGAGGAAAAAGAAATGGAACGAACATTTAGATTAAGAGAGAAAAGTTTTACTTTTGATAAAAAAGGAATGATTTTAAAAGGTGAGATAGTTAAAGATGGACAAAATATTTTTGTGAGAGCATGGGATATATATTTAAATAACAAAGACATTATGAGTGATGATGAAGTAAAAGATTGTTTTGTAAGGGGCATTAATTATAAATGGCCTTATCGAATAAGCAAATTGGAGTCTTTAAATCCTATAATTCCTTTATCAAAACTAGAATATGAATTGTTGAAATATTGTATTGAACATGGTTATCAATATATTGCTAGAGATGATAACACAAACCTATTTGCTTATGATACAACACCAAGTAAATTGCGATCTCAATGGGAGGTAACCAAAAAGGTAAAAAGAATTTACTTTGATGATTTATTTTCATTTATTAAATGGGAAGATGAAGAACCATATCCTATAGCATATATCTTGGATAATTGTGAGGTAAATACAAATGTGGATTAAAAGTCAAGATGAAATGAAAATGGTAAAATGTAATAATTTTAGTTATAGATATAGCACAGAAGCAAATCAATATGAAGTATTAGTTAACGGTAAAATAATGGGATATTATCGTACTCTTGAGGATGCAAGAAATGTATTTTGTAGCATTGAAAATAACATTATTGACGGTCAATTTATATTTTTTATGCCACGTGATGTACTTTAATTTAGAATAAGAAGGAGAGAGAAAGATGAAATATGAATTAAAAAATCCAGGTAAAAGCTGGTGGGTTAAAGGAATGGTTGTTGAAGGAGAAATTAATGAAAGAAGTGAAATTTTAGAAATCGACAGTATTGATATTTGTAAGTTGAATGTAGACATCATGACTAAAGAACAAATCATTGAATGTATGAAATATCCTAGATATGGGTTCGGCAAAGGCTGTTTAAAGGAAATAAAACCTACTTTTACAATGCTAGAAAAATTACTTCTAGAACATCAATTAGAAATGGGATATAAATACATTACACGTGATGCAACCGACGATAGATTGAATTTTTTCAAAAATAAACCTGTATTTAATGAGTGTATGTGGTCTGGTAAAAATGAAGATTGCTATCCTGTTTTCGATATTTACCTTAAAGAATTATATCCTTTCGTTTCTTGTGATAATGAAGAACCTACTTTAATTCAAGATATTTTAGACAAATATGAGGTGATTGAAAATGAAAAATTAGATAAGGAGTAAATTTTGAAATGAAATTGTATGCGATTTATGAAGAAGTCTATGGTTATTATAAAGGAAGTTGTGCTTTCAAAGGTGTAACTTCATTTCGAGGGTTTGATTTAAAGGTTTTTAACAATAAAAAAGAACGAGGAGAGGCACAAGAAATTGAAAAAACTGAATTTGAAATGCCTGATTATGAGTACAATTATTTCGGTGATATTGTTGGACAAGTAGGTGGCGGATTTTATTATTATACTTTACGTTTGCACATTGAAAAAGCCGTGTGGAAATATAAAGATATTGGTTTTGAGGAAGCCTCTAAAAATGAATATTTTAAAATTTTCATTTCCGAAAAAGAAGCGAAAGAATTCTGTGATAATTTAAACTACTTATCAGTTTTGTTTGGACCAGAATTAAAATATTTAAAAAACGCACCTGATGATTATATTAACAAGCCATATTATTATCAAGAGAATGATGAAATTGTTGAAGAAATTCCAACAACTATTTTCCAAATTCAAAAATTATTTGCGGAGCATAAAGGAAAGATTGCTCTTTCAAAAGAAAATTTAAAATCAAATATTTTTGTTGAGAATATTCATGATTTTTATCTCCAAAAAGATAAAGAAAAGCGTCGACTTTTCATTGTATTAAAAGAACTAAAAGAAGAAAAAGAGCTAAATACAAAGAAATATAGGAAATTGAGAGGTATATGAAAATGAAAAAATTTAAGTTAAAAGTTCCTAAATACACTTTCGACCATAAAGGTATGATTATTAGAGGAAAACTTCGTGATTGTGAACATATGGTAGATGTGTATGCTAGAGATATATGCGATGATAATATGGATATTATGAGTAAAGCTAACATCAGACAATGTATGGCAAGCGGAAATGATTTTGCATGGAGATATGAATTAGATGACATAATATATCATTAGATTGTCTAATATCATAATTTAATTATGAAATGCTCAAATTTGTTAAAAAACAAGGTGCTAAATATATTTGTAGAGATGAAAGTGGATTAATAAATTTATATGAAGAAGAGCCTCGTATTATGGAAAATGAGCCTACATGGTGGGCAGGAGGTGAATATTCTTATTTAAGTGCTTTTACAAAGCAATTATTCCAATTCGTGACCTGGGAAAGTCAAAAATATTATGTCATTGAAGATGTTTTAGAAAATTGTGAAATCGTGGAGGGTTGACAGAAATGAAATATAGAGTCAAAGGAACAGAAATCACCATTGCTCGTTATGACTATGATGAACATAATGTAAATATAATATTAGTGAGTCCTAGACACTTATTAATCCGTAACTATGAGAACTTAACTAGTAAACAGAGAGCATATTATCAATTAATAGACTATAGTGGGTGCAAAGTAGCTTTCTCTTTAGATGATTTAGAGCCTTATGAGGAGGTTTTAATCAGTCATAATACCAAAGTGTGTATAGTCTATGTTTTATCCATCATATTGATTATTTCCGCCTTTATGTGGGCAATGGATTTATGTTATAACGTTAGCTTATTTCTACCATTGTTTGTGACTATATTATTTACATTAATCGTTATCATTGCAACGTGTCTAGCACTATGCGAATTGGAATTATGATGAAAACACTAATGAGTTATACAATCATAATAGCATTTGACATACTAGTGTTTTATCTTTTAAGAGGCGGATTAGTCGTTTTCCAATATCTCAATAGAAAACGGAAAGGCAAACTTAATGAACAATATACAATGTATGCGATTACCAAATTGATTACATTGTTTGACCAACTTTTCAGTATTGAAACCATCATGCTGTTTATATTCATTGCTTTAGGCACTATAGAAACGTTATTAAATGGATTTTAGAGTACCGATATGGTACTCTTTTTATGTCGTGGTGTTACGTCATATGTCCATGACGGTAGAATTTTTGTCCTGTCTTGTTCCTGTCTTATTTTGATGTCTTACTGTCATAGTCTTTAGACATTGCTAGTAAGATATAGTTATGTACAGTTGATTATAGATACATATAGTTATGTTAAGAAATGTTAAGAAATGTTAAGAGACTAGCACAGGAACAAGACGGTTATTAGCACATGAGTCTATACGTCCTGTCTCGCTTGAAACCATTGGTATATATAGACTTTTTTATATTACTAGACTATAAGACATCTTTTTATATATCTAAATAAATAATAAAATAATATATATAATATATAGTAAAGTATACAGTATAAAATGTAATATATTTTTTATAATATATAAAAGAGGTACTGTCTCCTGTCTTATCGTCTAGTCTTGTGATTTTTAAAATTGAATGTTAGAATAGTGAAGAACAAGAAAGGAGTGTTAATATGGCAGGAGATAAATTCCATAGAAACGCTTTGAAACCTCAAAATACAGAATATGACGATAGAGTAGAAAATATGAAAAAATTAGCACCTCAAAAGAAAGGTATCAATGGTAATAAAGTATTTCCAGAAGGAGATTTAAGTTTGAGCAACTCCATAGAACTTATGAAACACGGAAGTACATTTGAAAAAAGACATGGTAGACCATTGAGCTATGCTAGTGCAGATACACTTGATAGTGAAATATTTGCTTTTGCTAAATTTTGTGACGAAAACAAGGTGACACCAACGAGACCTGCTATGGCATTATGGTTAGGGGTTACTTCTGATACTATAGGTAGATGGAAGAATGATAACACTAACCCATTGTCCAACTCATTAAAAAGGGCAGAAGAATTATTCCATCAATTTATACTTGAAAAGACCATGCAAGGCTCAATCAATACGCTTTTATACTTCTTTTTAGGCAAGAACTGGTTTGGCATGCAAGACAAGACAGAAGTAGTCCATAAGTCGTCGTCAAACGTGATAGATTTGGATGAACAAGAAAGAATTATCAATTCTACCCCTGGAATAGTCATAGACGCTGAATTTAAGCCCGTAGAGAGCGAAAAGCCAAAGGTAGGTGTAATTGATACCTCAAACGTAAACAACGCTCAAATCGAAGAAAATGAGGCTTCTAGAGGACTTGCAGACTTGCAGACTTCGAGCGGTGTAGACTTGGAGGACTTTGCAGACTTACTCGCAGGTGAAGACTTGCAGACTTCGAGCGACCATGCAGACTTACAGACTTGCGGACTTGCGGACTTTGACACCCACCCCCATGCAGACTTACAGACACACAAAAAAATCCCACCAGACACAGGGTGGGATGACGATTTATAAATTATTATCAGTATGAGAAAATTTTATTATCATGAGAAAAGAGCGTACATCAGTACGCTTTATCTACTCGCACCATGGGCATGAGGTCGTAAAGGTCGTCCTCGTAGTACCATAGGAATTTTTGACCCTCGAATTTAAAGCACCCCATTTTACAGGGTGATGTTGCTATGATTTTTTGGGGCTTTCGTTTGTGTTCTTTACAATAGGTGACCATTTTTCTATAGTCACCTTGTGTATTTTGTATCATTTTAGATACAAATTCATGTTTATCCATTTTTGTTGCCTACCCAATAACCAATAATATCACATACATGAAATTCGTTCCAATTATCGTATCTTTCTTTGATTGTGATAAGTATATTATTATGTCGATAGCATTTTGATATACTATTGAAATATAGCCAACTACCGCTATCAAATTGTATAGCATTAGATTGAATTTTATAGGGTTTTCTTACCCCCATAGGTTGCTTATCAAATTCAAATAAGGTATTTACTAATTTTATTGTCATTGGGCTATCTTCCTTTAAGTTCATCCATGAGCCTAATAAAGCATTTTCTCTATTAGATAACTCGTTTATAAATTCTTTTTTTGTTATTCTTTCCCATTCTTCCATTTTTTATATTTTCCTTTCTTATTCTTTATAAGGTTCAAATTCTTCAAAATCATCATTATTTTTTAAAGCGATTTGATGATAAAGTTCTTCTAATGATGGGCTATAGAAACTTTCTATTTTTCTAATGCTTCTTAATCCATCATTAATAACTCTACCATAGAAATATCCATCACTACATTCAATAACTTCAAGCTTTACTTGTACATTACTATTTATGTAATAACTTTCTCCGTCCGTAGGATAAACATATCCTACGTTATCACAATAACTCATTGCTTGTTTAATTGTTAAAAGTGTTTCTACCATTTTTAATACCTCCTTTTCTTTACATCTATATATTACTATATATTTATAGATATGTCAAGGTTTTTCGATAAAAAATAAAATTAATTTTTTATTATAAAAGTGTTGACAATCCTAGACAACTATAGTATTATATAAGTGTAAAGAAAAGGGCAACCCCCTAAAGAAAGGAAATATAAAAATGAAAGTTAGAAATTTAGAAGGAATAAGAGGAACTGTCGTAAGAAATCAATTTATCATTAATGAAGGGCATAAAACGTGGTTCCAATCGTATAATAGTGTTATCGTTGAAATTGATAGAGAATATCAAAAAATAACGATAGGGTGCGATTGGGATTATTCAAGAACAACCACTAAATATTTAAAAGTTTTTTTAAACCAAGAATTATATTGGTGTGGGGATGAAATAGAGGAATTCAAAAAGAAATTAAGAAAAGTACAATCAAGCGCCGATAATATTTTCGTGTTCGGCGGTTACAGTGTTGTATATGATGCAGGGTTAAGATAATGATACGTAGAGCATTGTATTATATATGTGTATTTCTATATGGTATGTTTAAAGAGTTATTAAAAAAATAACTCTTTTTTATTAGAAAAGTATTGACATTTATAGACATATAGTGTATTATATAAGTGTAGAAAGGAAAGGAAAGGAAATATAAAATGAAGAAAAGAACGTTAGCGGTATTTATTATTAGTTTATTGGTATTAGGAGCTTTCATGCTAGGAGTGAAAGCAGGAGAAAAAAGAGTGATTGACAATCAAATAATCACTAATGAAAACAATGAACAGGGGTTCTATTATAGTGATTATAACGGTAACGAATATAGCTATTATTATGAATAAGAGAGGTATAGAAAGATGGAAAAACAATGGGTGGAAAGATTAGATAATAAACACATATTATATTGTGATTACATTATGGAAAATGTGTGTTTTAGTTCTATTGATTATATGAGTAGTGTTATCAAGAAACACAATCCAAATGCAACATTTAAAATTAAATTGTCATTAGGTAAAAAAGAAAAAACAATAGCTAAAAATTTAAGCTCGGCAGATATAAAGCTTTATATTGATAAAGATTTAATCGATGCCAGAGTTGTCAAAATTTATGAAATTGATGATGAATATACATTTATTGTCATGTTTTAAGTAAATAGAATTCACTTAATAACCTCAATCGAGGTTATTTTTTTATCTGGAAATGATAAAGATTTTTTAGGTTGAGAATATTTCTACGGGATACCCCTATTCTGTCAGATGCCCACCCCCGTTCTTTTTAATAGACTCTGCAAAATCCAACACAAAAAGAAGATTTTACTAGTACATATTAGCACTACATTCATACTTCTCTCACATCATTTTCCAAAAAATATTTTACAAAAATTGTTGACATTCACTCTACGACATGGTAATATATACTCGTGGTAAGGTAAACCACAGTAATTCTATTTAGCTTCCAGAAATAGCATTTGTAAATGGAAATTCATCAAAATCAACCTTTTATTATTTAAGATTTTTTAATTGTTTGACACACGCCCCTAAATGGGGCATTTTTTTTAAATATTAATTGACACTAGCAATACTATGATATATACTATAATCATAAAAGGAGGGAAATATCATGGCTTTATGTGGAGATTGTGAACACAAAAGAAAATTAAGACAGACAACATATTTTGAATGTAAGAAATATAATGAAATTCTTACTACAAATCCTGCTGAAAAATGTACAAAATGTTTAGCAGAAAATAAACCTAAATCAAAATCTAAAACAAAAAAAGATTTTATCGAGGTGAAGTAATGGAGAAAATTATTAAAGAAGTGAATATTCTAGGTAGCACATGGAAGATAATCTTTGAGTCTACTGAAAACATTCAGTTCTACGAGCATCACAATGGTTGGTGTGACAATTCGGTGAAAGAATGCCATATTGGTGTCCGTCCAGAGTTGGAGTACGGACAGAAAGACCAATGTGAGTTTAGAAAAATGATAGCCAGACATGAAATCGTCCATGCGTTTTTATACGAAAGTGGTATCGTGTCATCTGAAATCATTAGGACAAAGGAATGGGCGGTGAATGAAACCATGATTGATTGGATGGCTATACAGACACCGAAGATATTCAAAGTATTTGAAGAAGTCGGGATTTTATAAGGAGAAAGATTATGTTTGGTAGAAAAAGAGTAAATAAAGCGGTATTGTTTCACGTGGAACAGATTGAAAAATACATTGAAATGAGATTGAAAAGAGTGAAATGTACCAAAGGAGAAGAAACTGCTTTGAATAAAATCAAAGAGGAGCTTCAAGATTTGAAAGAAGAAATGGAGGGGTAGTCATGGGTCAAAAGGCAAATGCAGACCAAGTATATTTCAACTATCCTATTCCTAAAAGTGTCCATAAACAGGTCAAGCAACTATCATTGGACACGAATATGAAGGTCAAGGATATTGTAGTCAATGCACTTGTAATGTATATTTCTAGTTTTTATAAAGAAGATGAAGAAGTGGGGGATGATTTATGAGAATTATAAGTCAAGATGATAGAATTGATATTCCATATAGATTATTTGGAGTTGCAATTTCACGACCATACAAAGAAAATGACAAATGTGAAATTCTAGGCACTTTTGGTAAAAATGTATATAGTCTAGGAATATACAAGAACAAACAAAGAGCTGAAGAAATCCTTCAAGAAATTAGAGAAAGATATAAGATAGAAGCAAAATTCTATGTTATGCCTAAAGAATAATGAACCAAAATGAAGAAAGTATAGCTATTCTTTTATCTCAACTAAAAGAAACAATGCCTTATTTCATGCGTATGGAGAAGCTCAATCTTTTACGTGATTTATCTAAAAAAGAAAATAAGACTGATGTTTTGAGAGCGACTTGCAGAGGGCAGATTAAACTTATAAATGCTCATATGAAAGATTTAAAAGATGATGAAAAACTCAAAGCCTACAATTTTTTACGTGACGCACATACGGACAATGGGAGATACGATTTAGAGTCGTATCTTATTGCTATGGAGTGGGATAGAAAACCAGAGAAAAGATTTTATCAACCTCGTATGAAAGTCCTCCATCCTGTCATGAAGGATTTACAGGATTTAGGGGACGGGGTCATTGACATATATTTATTGTCCATGCCACCAAGAATAGGCAAAAGTACTATTGGTTTATTCTTTA
>OGLF01001903.1_pt1 | contig 10605 bp, 8 predicted proteins | sample 1572701 | NCBI WGS metagenome assembly OGLF01 (sample SAMEA2581910, study PRJEB24529) | metagenome | biome: Human gut stool | place: China | collected 2011 | reverse complement strand
AGGTTCTTTCTGTATAGATTAGCAAAGGTGTATGCATAAAGGGAAATTAACAAATATTAATCCCCCAAGAATTACAACTGAGCCAAAAACCGTATCTTTGCTCCGGTCAAAACAAAATTCGACTTATAGGGGCATGACTTTCATCTATTTTGTAACAAACAGTGCATGGAATCCCAACACTTGGGCTATTCTGTGCGGTATATTAGCAGTATTCCTTATCGTAGTACTGCTTACTATCTATTTTATTTTCAGACGACTCCATATCGACCTTACCATTTTGCGTACAGTTTTTCAAGAACAGAAGCGCCCTTCCCACCCGGCAACATTAACGATTTCCGATATACCTCCGGGGAGCGAGACCGCAGATTTACCTCAAGTTCCGGCTTCCGCAGCCAAAACAAAGAAGCAACATACCTTATTAATTATAGAAGACCATCTGGAGATACGCCTTTACCTGAAGCTGATATTCAGCAACGAATACAACCTACTAATGGCCGAAAATGGTGAAGAGGGTTTTAAAAAAGCATGTGAAGGAGTACCCGACTTAATTATTACCGATATCATCATGCCGGTAATGGACGGTTTCAAATGCTGCCAATTGATAAAAGAAAACCTCACCACCTGCCACATCCCCGTCATTCTGCTGACTGCCCTCACCTCAGAAACAGATATAATGAAAGGCATTGAACTGGGGGCCGATGATTATATCCAGAAACCTTTCAACCCCAACATCCTGCGCACTAAAGTAAAGCGCCTCATCAAAAGCCGTGAAGAATTAAAAGAAATATATACCCGACTTCTCACTCCCACCTCCGAGCCGGAAGCATCACCGGAAGAAAAAACAGGAGAAGCAGGGCTTCATTTTCCCGAAGATCCGTTCATCATAGAAATCGTGAGAATTATCAATGAAAACATGAAAAACCCCGATTTCAACGTGAAAAAGCTGGCAGACATTATGGTCATCAGTCAGCCCACCCTCTACCGCCGGGTAAAGACACTCACTAATTTCACCATCAGCGAATTTATCCGGGGCGTACGTCTGAAACGTGCAGCCGAACTGTTGCGCAGCCGACGCTACACAGTTCAAGATATAGCTGAAATGGTGGGTTACAATGACCTTGCCACTTTCCGAAAACATTTTGTTGATTTCTATGGTACCACTCCATCCACTTTCTGCAATAAAATGCTGATGGAAAAATCGGAATAATTACCTACCGAACAAGTGGGCCAAATATTGCTCCACTTGTTCCACCGGCGCATCCTTCAGCAATACCTTTTTATCTTTATCAAGCAAATAAAGGGTTGGCATAGCTTTCAGGTCATACAGTTCCCTGTCCAAAACAGTCAGCTCCTTATCATAACCATTTATCCACCCGGAGGGAATCACGTCCCGATGATTCTTCCACACCTCATACTCTTCATCAGGATAGAAAGCCAGAATACTGACTTGCTTCATAATACCCGCATCAGTAAGTACAGGAGACGATTTCATATGCGCCAATACCTCTGCACACCCATGGCAATCAGGGTTATAGAACAACAGCAAAGTATAGGGACTGCGTAAATCATGCATACGCCGTTGGGCTCCCGAAGCCAATGTATAAACAAAATCAGCAGCCACACTGCCCACCCGATTCATATCAATCAGTTTCAAGTCATACCGTGCACGGCTCTGTGCCGCCTCATCTGCCGATGCATAAGAAGCAACAAAACGGCACACCGGTTCAAATATCTCTTCATTCCTCATGGGAGAATTAGGGTCGAAAAGATACTTACGCAGTGTTTCAACAAAATAATTCAGCATCTTTGGTTCTAAAGATACGTTCTCCAAAGTGCGGGTTACGCAAGAATCCGCCATAACTTGCGGCACACGTGTCAGCAAATCAATATAATTTGCCATTGCTTGCTCCGTAATGTCGGGCGCATGAATATAGGCTGTATCTTTAAAATCAAATTTATCCCAATAGTGGTTTACCACAAAATGCAGTCTGTCTTCGACAGATTGTAACATAACAGGTACTTCGGGTAATGTAAAAGCCGGAGTTTTCTTTTCAGCGGCTTTATCAGCATTTCCGGTTTCCTGCTTCTTCTCTCCACATGAAACAAGAAGAGACAACAACAAGATTATGAATGCAAATCGATATATCTCCATTATTGATTTGTTAAATACAATATTCATACTATTTTATAACACCTGCAAACCCGATTCTATTTATCCTAACTAAATTTAGTGAGGCATCATCACTCCTTCAATTTCCGATAGCCATTCCTGAAACCCGTTTTGAGGTGCATACTTCAGCACATACTCTTTATTGCTGTAACTGAGAATCGTATCATGAGGTATGCAGTCAACATCCACTTCCGCACGAACAAGCCATAAAGTATTATCCATGACATATCGTTCCAATACAACTCCTTCCATCATCCGGCTGAGGAAATATGCAGACCGCTCGTAAACATACCATTTCCCTTCCCCTCCTTCCTGATAAACATATATCAAACCGGAGTTTTCCAACTCTCTTTCCAATACTTTTACGACCTCACACATAAGCAATTCCCTTTTTAATCGTTTTTAAGCAACAGCATTTCCGAATCAGAGCATAGAGCAACAAACCAACTCTTGTTAAGCAGCAGATTAAGGTCTACCTCCACCTTCTCCAGCATAACACCATAGAAGGAGCATACATGGTTCTTCAGTTTGATAGTCCCGGCAGCCAACTTTTTGAGCAGGCTTGCCGAATGGTCGTATGCATACCATTTTCCATTCTCTTCATACAAGTACACTTCCGAGCGACTTGATGATTCTCTATCCATGATTTCAAACATATCCATAGTATCAATTTTTTAAGCGAAACATTATTTCACATCACGCACACAGCGTACAGGACCCGTAAAATTATTAGTAGCCAATGTTACAAAAGGCTTATTGTCTGCATATCCTCCACTGTATCCGTTATTATCCTTCCTTTTTACAGGAAGGCTAGACCCTGTTCTTGATTGTACATAAGATTGACCGGACCAGCTACCATAGTTACTGGTCATCAACGACAACTCACGTTGATTAGGCAAACGCCATTTAGGTTCATTCGCACCTAATCCCCTATTAAATTTTGCACAAGGCGAATCTGTAGGATTATTATTAATCAAAGTATTTATCTCCTTCCACGACCATTTTTCATCATTCCTATCTTTATATACAAGTTCTGTTTTAAATTCAAAAGCCGTATAAGGGCGGTTCAAATTAGAGCTCTCGTCATGAGAGGTAATCTCGCTTTTCATATAATTATCACCGCTTCTTAATGATTCAGACTTCATATAAGTAAGAGTTAACGTATTTCCATTCTGTGTTACGTAATTCTGAGGCTTATCTTCTGCAGAATTAGGCTTATTAGTTTTTCTTCCCAAATTACGCAAACAACGATAGTCATACTTCTTCTCAATTTTATCATTTGTTGACCAAATTGAGTTTGCATAAACAAATCCAAAACTACCGATAGAAGATCCCTCCTCTGCATAAAGTTCCTTTCCATCACTACTCAGATAACGGCGGTATCCTTGAGAAGTCGGTATCTCATTCGAATACAAATAAGTTTCAATAGGCAATGCCCTACCTACCCAAATATCGGTATATTGGTCAATAGCTGCCGGATACCATTTTACCTCATCCGCATCAATCCTACCATTGCCATTATCATCCCTATTACGCTGTAGACAAGCATACAGCAACTTATCTTTTTTATTTAACGAAGTACTCATGTAATCATGAATACCATTCTTATCCTCTTTAACAGAATAAGAAATATAATTACTCCAACTACTCGTCCTAAAATTATTACTTTGCTGAAAGAAGTTCCAAAGTCCGTTTTTGGCCGAATTGGATGTACTCCAAGGATTATTATCCGGTTTGTCAAGCCTTCCTGTTTCATTCACAGTCTCCAACCCCCATGCCGTCTTCAAATCACTTCCTGCCTTTTCATTATAGAATGTTTTTATTGAGCGTTGGCTTACCATGACGGCAGATGTAGTCAGACTACTTTCTCTGTCTTCGCTGAACTGAGTATTGCACAATATATGCACTTCTCTATTAGGTTGATTTACAAATTGTTTCCAAAAGTCTGTCCCCTCTTTCGCTTTAGCCTGAGCGGTCAAGTTCCCATTCCCATCGCGCTCCCCATAATGCCCGTTTCTCGGGTCACATGGATAATAGAATTCATCAATATACATTGTATAAACAGCTTGCCCATTCGTGTCATATACACTACTAGCTCCTACTGTTTCATTAGTAGTATGCAACTCTTTTAACAGCTCATCTATCGTGATAGCATTAGAAGGCACATGATTGGCATAATTACCAGTATTATAAATGTACTTCTTAGCAGGCCATCCACTCTCTCTCTTTTCATGACGAATGAATTTCACCCATTTATAGTCTTTAGCCTCTGTCACAGGTCGAGCATTCGCAGGCACCATACCGGACTCATCTTCTATAAAATAATATCCGTCATCAAAAGGAGTCTTTACTCTAAAGCCTGCCCTACCCTCAATATCAGACTTTTTAAAAACAACCATAGTATGGTCAAAGTGTGAATCAAACTGATAAAACTTATCCGTTTCGATTATATCACCCTCTGCTCCCGGCTGTACTTCCTGAGTTGTACCTTGTCCATCATTATAAGAAGTTACTTCCAAACGTATTTTATCCACAGTTTGAACATAAACATTATAAATATATGTAGTATTGCGCTGGCATCTAAAGTCATTAGCATCTCCACCTACATAGCCCAAGTGCACAGTATACTTCACATCGGCATGCCTTTCTTTAATAGAACCGTCTGTATCTGTATATTTTTCATAATAACTACCTGTCATTTCTACCAAAGTGGCAGTAGCGGGAGCGTACTCATATCCATCATTCAATGGTTTTTTCTTCTCTTTTTCACGCTGGTCATAATCGGCAAGCCCGGTTGTGCTTTGTTTGTTTTCCATCATATAGAAGGTGAAAGAAGAAACTCCATTTTCATCTTTTGTCTCAAAATTAGCAAACTCCCCATTATTAGAAGAGAAATATTCACAGTCCGAAACCAATTCATTGTCCGCTTTACCATATAAATAGGCTTTGGTCGGTACATTCTTCACTATAAACTTTAAAGGAGTAAATGATTTCTCAATAATATTAGTACGGTCACTCTGTTTATCTAAAGATATATTAAACGTAACACGAGCGTCCACCCGTACCAACTTGATTGTTGAAATATTATTTGTTCCCGATGGATTAATGACACAATATCCTTCAGGGTCAGTGCCCGATTGTAAGCTGTTTTTCACCCATCCACTCATCACCAACCTATCATTGGGACGATCGACTATCTTCGTAGAGATAACCACATTATTTTCTAAGCCCTTAATATCATCAATCTCTTCTAAATCATTCAGTAATGATGCATGAGAGTCTCCGGCAGGTACATTAGCCACAGCGTATATACGCTTTTCACCCGAAGATATCTTCATCTTTATTTTTCCCGAAGTAGTAGCATCCCCACTATTCTCCTTTTCATGCACATCAAAGAATTTATCATCAGGATTAGTTGCATTTAACTCAAACAGATGTCCATATTCCTTTCTACCTGCTTTATCGAACACAAAGACATACAAATTATAAACTTTATATTCTTGTTTCACGTCTAGCGCTCCTCTCGTCTGTACCGAAGTAGTGGCAGAAGTAAAAGCAAGATTAATTTCTGTTTCAATTCCTTCTATTACATCTGTTTTCTTAGATATAATCTCTTCATCGGCACAAGAGACAAAGCCAACGACCAACAGCAAAGCTGCTACCCATTTCAGCGATAATAATGATTTATATCTTTTCATAATTCAGTCTCTTTTAATTATTTAAATGTCGGAACATTAATTGTTTCAGATTTCCATTCCTCAACAGCATACGATATGGTGACGTCAAAATCATCAGGTGTCACCGCGGTGATATTGTAAAGGTATGAATGATTACGAATCACATTTTCATCAAACTTAATTTCCTTCGTTTTAGCTTTACCTTTATAAGTATAGCTCACTGTTATCGTAAGAGAATTCTCTTCAATAACTTGCTCAGGCAAATAAATCCGGTCTTTATAACTCGTAGTCACATTAAGACCTGTATAGTTTAGGTCGCCTGCTAAGGCTTGAGCAGTAGTAGGAACCGAAGGACTTGCATAATACGAAGCACTCGGACCGAGTGTATTCAATGAAGCACAATATCCTCTATCCATTATTCCGCTAATGCGAATGCCTGTAATCATGAAACCGTCAATGCCTCGTCCTTCACTCTCTGCATCGGCAGCATTAATCAAGAAGCCCAACTTTGCCACCGCACGGTGCAAGTTACAATTCTTCTTTAACTCATTGGCTCTGTTTAATGAAAAAGTTCCCGTAGTCCCCCACATCGGGATGCGACGGTTCTGTATATTCCATTCAGAAGAACCATATTGATAAATCAGACTTTCATAAATTGCTGAAGGCGAGGAGCCTTCCTTTCCATCAAAAAATGCCTGAATGCCTAATAATGTCGAAGAATTAGTAATATCAACTAATTGATTCTGAACCAAGTTGGTAAGAACTACCAATTCCAGATTTCCATCAGTCTCAGGCTGAACAAATGTACCGGTCAACGTTCTGTTGGAAGGATTTGTACCACCGGTAACTGCATCAAAGCTCAATCCTTTCACTTGATCTATCAACACCCCGTTCTGAAATACCAAAACGAATACATCATCATCACTCAATGCCTTCTGATCCGAAGTTGTATCATCCGTACCGCCATTCTCAAAGCTTCGTGCCGTTGCCCCTCGTTGTGCCGAGTCTCCCCCCGGCAATGCAATCTGCAAGTGCACGCTCACCCGACCGTCTGTTTGCAGTTGGGGCACCGTGTCGCTATCCTGACACGAAGCAAACCCGATACAAACGAGGGCTAATATTATATATGAGTACCATTTCTTCATAATTCGTTGTTTTTTGTTATGCGTTGCACATTACATATTCATATCATTGAAACGAACCACCCAGTCATTGATAATGATGCGGGTATTGATCCATTTCATGCTTTCGTCCAAGAAGAAAGTCATGTTGTATTCGTCCTGGCGGTCGAGATACTCCTGATTGGTCATGTCATGACCTTCGGCTTCGGTGAGCAACAGGTATTTCACTAAGGGGATGGAGAGAACCGTTTCGCCGGTCTCGGTGTTGGTGATAGTCAGCTTAGGATTGTTTTCTTCCACCAATCGGCCTACTGTGATTTGGGCTATCGCCACGCTGATGTTGTCGTCTTCGGCAGCCGCACCGTCACCTTCGGCGCGTGCCGACTTGCCTACCACCGTACCGCCCTGTGCACGATAGTAAGGATAATATGTCAGAGTTTCGTCCGAAATCAGTTTGTTGTTGTAGTTCATCAAACCGTTATCGTCCGTAATTGTAAATTCAAATTTATCTACATCTACCGTTACCCCGTCCATTTGCTGGAGGATAACGCGGATGGTATTGGTGTTTTTCACCAAAGGCACAGTCACCACTTGCCGGGTTGCCGCACGAGTGAACGACTGCTTGGTCACTTCGCCGTGCCACAGCGAAGAAAGTTTACTGCTCACCACAGCGCTTCTGTCGGCTGCGCGAGAGTAGATGCGGTCCATTTTACATTGAAGTTCTTCGAGTGAAGACACTCCCTGCGTAATCAAAGGAACAGAGAATGAAGCCTCGTCGCTCAAACCTGCCCATGTAATGAGGTGGTAATCGCCCGGCTCCATGTCGACCGCCATCGAGTAGCCATCGGCTGCCAAGACATCCCCCGCCTCTGTTTTCTGATAAACAAGTTTGCCGTTATCATCAAAAGCATAAAGAGCTACACTGCTTACTTCGCGAGAAAAAGCATCGGCATACTTCATGTTATAGTCATATTTGAATTTCACTCTATACTCTACAGAGCAATCTACATCATCTTCATCGAGTATGCTGTCGCACGACACAACGGCACTTCCCAATGTCACAGCCATCATCAGGCCAAAAGAGAATTGTCGAGCGAATGTTTTTACTGTTTTCATGCTTTTTTTGTTTTAATGGAATGTTAGAAAAGTGATTTCTGAAAAAGAAGTGGAGGAGGCAGGCTCCTCCACTTTTATTTAGAGAGTTTATGTTCGGATTAAAATTCGATGTTGTTGAAACGTACTTGCCAAGGAAGAATTGTTGAGGTTAACTTCAGGTAGAAGTTCTTATCTGTATCTTCACCTTGCTCGTCATCTGTCGGGAATACGATTTCTGCACTACCAATCGTTTTGAAACCTGTTACTTTCAGCACATAAGCATTGTTACGCATAATGGCTCTCTCCATAGTTCCGCTTCCTTCATGATGGAAAATGTCTTTAGAACAATAGTAACAATGACCGCTTTCGTAGGTAATTAAGTTATCTGTGTCTGCCTCAACTTCAGTTACAGATTTACCATTATTAGCAGCTGCTTCCGCAAGGCTCAAATAATATTTTCCTTTATATTTATATACGTTATTATTGTAAGAAGTACCGTCTGCATTGCAAATCTGACCGCGGAAGATCACACCTGTTACATAATTTCCATTCTGGTTCGCCTTCTTTACGATATTCTCAAAACAGTAAGCCAAAGTGGTTCCTACTTTATCTTCATCTGCTACGGTAGGCAGGTCCTTAAAGTATGATTTAAAATCATCAGTTTCTTGATCACTCATATTAGTTACCTGCACTTGTTTCACAGCACTTGCTACATTATAGAAATAGTCAGCATATTCTGTTTCACCATTATTTTTTACAAGTGTATTCGGGTCCATCAAATATTCCGAAGAACTTAAAGTTCCAAAGAAAGTGGGACTATTCCAAGTATCTGCAGTAGCACGACGTCTCACTGCATATACGGAGTTAGAAAGATTGACCAGTGCAACTTTATCCAACTTAACAAACCAATTTCTAGTAGTATTCTCATTTGTTGTTGTCCATTTGATAGCTTCTGGATTAACATCAGATGTTCTCTCAAACAGTGTAGCAGCCGGATTATCATTTGCAGCAGGATGTTGTGTGCCTGTAGAGGTATAATAAACACCTTTATGTTCATAGATAGCAGATCCTTCCAATGTACCACAAGCCATACCGGTCATATAGGTAGCAATGTTATTTTCAACACGCCAACCATCAGTTGTCGTAACTGTATATTTAACAGTTGTATCTTCCACCTTATACAAATTGTTGGTTTGAGTAGGCATATAAGTAATCTTGGAAACAACACGCTCTACATCGACAGAAGCAGTGGATGGTTTATCTTTCTCATTTGAAACTACATTCGCTGCAACCGCTACTTTATTAACCATCATAAATTTATTGTCGGTGGCAATAGCAGAAGTAGGATTATCACCGGTAGTGGCTTTTACTTCATAGCTAGTAATATAGTCATACATAGATTCTTTGCCTGAAGGAAGAGTACCATCGCCAATAAACGAATTTATTGCAGTTTTGATTTCCTGACATGGGTTCAAAATCACAATAACACCATAATTGCCCGATTCAGCAACTGTCAGTTGAGGTTCATAAGTAATACTTGTACCACTTCCTTGTTTATTCAATTGTTCACTAGTCAAAAAGAAAGCAAACTCCTTACCCTCTTTGTGCAGCAGCACCACAGCATCAGTTACACCGGATTCAACACCTGTACCGGGATCTGTTGTATCACCTGTTTCATTATCTGCCGCACGTGATGAATTAGTAGCAGCACCAATTACCAATGTCAAATTAGCCTTCACTTTTTCCTGTTCGCCCTTACCATTGTTCTCCACAATATCATCGTTTGTACATGCAGCCAATGCAGCGCATGCAAACAGTCCGAATAATAAACCCTTAATCTTCATAACTCTAATTTTTAAATCCATAAATTATTATTTTGTAAATTTCATTCCTCGATTTTCGATATTACAAAGATAAGGGCATTTTAAAGTTAGTCTTAATTGGTGTTTTCGGCAAAATAGATTGGCAAATTCGGAAAAATGCATTTAAAGTGTGATTTCAAGGGCATTTAATTCAATTTTGAATGATATGCACATTGCGATGCACAAAATACCCACTATCTTTTTTCTAATTATTTTCTATGGGAAGAAAGTTTGCCGAGTCGTCTTTTTTCAATTGTTAAATTATTCAGGGAATTACCTACCACCAGGTAAAACGTTCAGTACCCGGAGCAGGATTTGCCGATGCCCTAAGCGAAAAGTATCAGGGTCGGGAGAGGGAGAAGACAAAAAAAGAGGCTGTCTCAAGTGAAGTGCCTCTTTAGTGAAAATATATTCTTTATGTATTCCTTCCTATAAGAGAGATTCAATCTCAGCAAGAGAAAGGCCGGTGACCTTCATTATTTGTTCTGAAGTCATTCCCATGGCTTTCATACTGCGGGCGATTTCAAGAGCTTTTTCTTGTTGCCCTTTCCGGATTCCTTCTTGGATTCCTTCTTGGATGCCTTCTTGGATGCCTTTCTGCAGACCGTCTTCAAACCCTTCCTCAACACCCTTCTTGGCGGCATAGTCGATGGTAGCCAAATAGTCACGATAAGCATTTA
>OGLF01001895.1_pt1 | contig 10621 bp, 8 predicted proteins | sample 1572701 | NCBI WGS metagenome assembly OGLF01 (sample SAMEA2581910, study PRJEB24529) | metagenome | biome: Human gut stool | place: China | collected 2011 | reverse complement strand
GCAGGCACAGAAACCGGGTTCGGGCTGATAGCAATATATGGTGAGGTCTTTTCTAATCTCAGAGCTAAAATCCTTCAGCGTGTGCTTTGTGCCGTTGAGTGCTACATCTGCGTAAGATACCAGCCATTTTCGGTCTCAGTTGCGAAATACTTCATAAAAAGACCGATTCAGCATTTCTTCCACGGGCACACCCTCAACTACCGCCATCTCCTTATTGCAGTAGCGGAAAATAAAGTCAACACCGTGACCATCCTCATAGAATACAAGCTCGATAACGCAGTAAGCCAGAGGCATTTCGTCCATAATACTGCACTTTTCGTAGAAACCCAACGGCGGGTCGAATTCCTCCTTAGGCGACGGAACGTCTAGCCCAAGCTCCTTACGCAGCCGATGTGGATGGGCTGAATGGCAGCTTTGACAAGACCGAGTTTGATCTTGCTTCTGCAGAGAATACAACAATTGAAAACGCACCAACAGACACAACTGCTTTTGGCATTTCCGGAGGTGCGATCACAAAAGATCAGAAGATCGGAACTATTACAGTAAAGATCACCTCAGACACCTCAGACTCCTCAGACACCACTATGGTGAAAAATTTGGAGGATCTGCGCGGTGTATTTGAAAATGGTGGCAAGGCAAAGCTAAACAACGATCTTAACGGAGCATACTAGATGCTGACGCTTTCGTCAGGAAAAGATCGGGAGTTTGATCTGAACAGAAAGACGCTGAGCGTCGAATCTATTTCACTCTCAAATGATGGCAACGAAACGCTGACGCTGAGCAACGGTACTATCGGTTGTTATGTGCAGATGAATGGAAGAGCTGAACAACATCTGATCGTTGACAATTGTACTCTGAATGGGTTGGGCGACAATAATAATTACTCAGATGTGACCTTGAGAGATTGTGTCATCACGAAAGATTGCTTTACCAGCTATGGCGGCATTTGGAAATTCGAGGGAGTCAATAAAATTACCGGAACAATGAAAGTTAAAAAAGATGTCACCATTCCCGGCGACTTTACGTTAGGGACGCTTAAAGTTCCTATGGTTACTACCGGTACGCCGACCTTAAAACTGTCGGGTAATATTCGGATAGGCAAATTCTCCTTTGATAGTGTTTATAGAGAAGAGGCAAAGATCATCTGCGGCGTGGGTACATATAACTTTAAGCCGGATGAATATGAAACAGGCAGATATGGCGGTATTCAACTAGCAGAAGGATGCACCGTCAGCGGACCTGATGAAAACGGCATTTACACCGTTACAGCGGAATAAGGAGGGCAGAAAAAATGAAAAAAGTTATTATATCCATACTGTCGCTGGCAATGACAGTCTCTATGGCGGTCCCTGCCTTTGCGGACACCACTGCCGACGTGCAGGGCAAATATAAGGCAGGTGCGGAATCTCCTGTAACTATATCCGCCGACATTACTTGGGAAGATATGACCTTCGATTACACCGAGGGCGAAAAGACTTGGAACACTGAAACACATCAGGTCGATCAGGCAGACGGCAAATGGACCAGCGATACAAAGGCTATCACAGTTACAAATCACTCTAATGTGGGCATTATGGCGAAGTTTAATTTTGCTCCCGAGGGTGATATTGAGGGCAGTTTCACTAAAGACGGCACCTCAACTGACAAACTTGAGCTTGACACTATAAAGAATTTGGATGAAGGCTCAGCCGCTCCATCTGACACGATGAACTTCGGTATTACTGGTGGTGCTATCAGTGAAAATTGCAAGCTGGGAACTATCACGATGTATATCGCTCCTAATGACGGCAGGCAATTATATCTTCACGGAAACTGAACTTACTGAAGCCGCTGTAAAAAACGCACAATGAAAAAAGACTGCTTTCTACCCCGAAAAAAGGGTAGAAAGCAGTCTTCTTTTGTGGTATAATACTATGCACTGTTTTGTATGTGTCAAGTTTTATTATACAGGATCAACTTTATTTTTCGCCAATAAGTTTACGCTGCTTTATATGCTTTCTACCAGAATTGGCAAAAAAAATTAGGCAGCCGTTACCGACTATCTAAAGAACTTATTCTATTCTGCAATGACCTTGTATATGATAAATGCCCATAGTGCAAGAGAAATTATCATCACCATATAAAAATACCAGTGTTTTGTTTTGTGACGGAAAAATTCCATGCCCAGAAATCCTCCTGCAAAGCCGCCAAGCAGGCTCAGACCAAGAAGCGTTTTCTCAGGTATCCGCCATTTGTGTGCTTTTGCCTTGTGCTTATCTGCACCAAAAAGTATGAACGTCAAAAGGCTCATTGCGGAAAGATATATTATAATGTATTTCAGCATATCTTTGTCCTCATGTAAACAAAGGGCGGAAAAGCTCCGCCCTTGTATTTGTTTTTTTTACTTGAAGTAAGCTACGCCGCTTTCAAATATCTTCTGATCCTTTTCACCAGGAACGTTCTTTGATACGCAGCAGCCCTTACGCTCTGAGTGACCCATTTTACCAAGAACACGTCCGTCAGGTGAGGTGATACCTTCGATAGCCTGGAATGATGTGTTAGGGTTGCAATGAATGTCAAATGTAGGTTCTCCGTCAAAGTCAACATACTGTGTAGCGATCTGTCCGTTTGCAGCAAGCTGTGCGATTTCCTCTGCTGTTGCAACGAAACGTCCCTCACCATGTGAGATAGCCACGCTGTGGATATCGCCTACCTCACAGCCTGCAAGCCATGGTGACTTGTTGGAAGCGATCCTTGTGTTTACCATTTTAGACTGGTGTCTTGCAATGGTGTTGAATGTCAGTGTAGGGGAGTCATCTCTCATATCTCTTATCTCACCATATGGTACAAGACCAAGCTTGATAAGTGCCTGGAAGCCGTTGCAGATACCAAGCATAAGACCGTCACGATTTTTCAGCAGGTCATGGATAGCGTCTGTAAGTCTTGGGTTTCTCAGGAATGATACGATGAACTTGCCTGAGCCGTCAGGCTCGTCGCCACCGCTGAATCCACCTGGGAGCATTACTATCTGTGACTCTTTTATCTTCTTCTCCATTGCGTCAACAGACTCCTTGATAGCCTGTTCTGTGAGGTTTCTTACAACGAAGATGTCAGCCTCAGCGCCTGCCTTTTCAAAGGCTCTTGCTGTATCGTATTCGCAGTTTGTGCCAGGGAATACAGGGATAAGCACCTTTGGCTTTGCCACCTTGATAGCAGGTGCAACTCTCTTGTCTGCCTTGTAGCTGTACTTTTCAGGCTTTTCAGCAGGCTCTTTCACATGAACTGGATATACAGGCTCAAGCTTGCCCTCCCAAAGTGTCTGGAGCTTGTCAAGGCTTATTGTGTAGTTGTCTGACTTTATCTCGTAGCTTTCTGTTGTTTCACCGATAACTCTCTCGTCAGTGTCAACACCCTCAGCAAGCGCGATAACGAATGCGCCATAGCAAGCTCTGTAAAGCTCTTCTGCTGTGAGCTTGTCTGTGAACTTAAAGCCTATCTTGTTACCAAATGCCATTTTTGCAACAGCCTCAGATACACCGCCGTAGGATACAGCCCAGCATGAAAGCACCTTGCCCTCAGCGATAAGCTTTTCTACCTTTTCAAATACTGCCTTCAGTGAATCGAAGTTCACAAGCTTGTTGTCGTCATATTCAGGCTTGATAAGGATCACCTTAGAGCCGGCCTTCTTGAATTCCTGTGAAACTACCTTGTCTGCATCTGTTACTGAAACAGCGAATGAAACAAGTGTAGGTGGAACGTCTATTTCCTCGAATGTACCTGACATTGAGTCCTTACCGCCGATAGAACCGCATCCCAGCTCTATCTGTGCCTTGTACGCACCGAGGAGAGCAGACATAGGCTTGCCCCAACGCTCAGGATCATTCTGTGTTCTCTCAAAATACTCCTGGAATGTGAGCCAGCACTTCTCATATGTACCGCCGGTTGCAATTACCTTTGCGATAGACTCAACTACTGCACTCATTGCGCCGTGGTATGGGCTTACAGATGAGAGATATGGGTCATAGCCCCAGCACATAATGGACGTTGTCTTTGTATTGCCGTGAAGAACAGGGAGCTTTGCAGCCATTGCCTGTGTAGGTGTGTTCTGATATTTACCGCCAAATGGCATAAGAACTGTGTTTGCACCGATAGTTGAGTCAAATCTCTCAATAAGACCCTTCTGTGAGCAGATGTTGAGGTTTGATATCATAGACTCCCAGCGGTCAGCAGTGTCAGCGTCGTTGCTCTCTGCTGCGAAAACAGGAGCAGGGATAGAAATATCTGTGTGCTTTTCAGCTCCGTTTGAGTTAAGGAACTCTCTTGTAAGGTCAACGATAGTGTTGCCGCACCAGTTCATTTTAAGTCTTGGCTCAGCAGTTACTCTTGCCACCATTGTTGCTTCAAGGTTTTCCTTTGCAGCCTCAGCCATGAACTTTTCAAGGTCGCTCTTTGCGATAACAACAGCCATTCTCTCCTGTGACTCAGAGATAGCAAGCTCAGTGCCGTCAAGACCGTCATACTTCTTTGTAACAGCGTCAAGGTTGATAGAAAGTCCGTCAGCAAGCTCGCCGATAGCAACGGAAACTCCGCCTGCACCGAAGTCGTTGCAGCGCTTTATCATTGAAGTAACTTCAGGGTTTCTGAACAAACGCTGAAGCTTTCTTTCCTCAGGTGCGTTACCCTTCTGTACCTCAGCTCCGCAGTTTTCAAGTGAGTGGAGGTTGTGTGATTTTGAAGAACCTGTTGCTCCGCCGCAGCCGTCACGTCCTGTTCTTCCGCCAAGGAGGATAACGATATCCTCAGGCTCAGGTCTTTCACGTCTTACGTTCTCAGCAGGAGCAGCACCTACTACAGCACCTATCTCCATTCTCTTCGCAACATAGCCCGGGTGATATATTTCGTGAACGTGACCGGTAGCAAGACCTATCTGGTTGCCGTATGAAGAATAACCGTTTGCCGCACCTACAACTATCTTTCTCTGCGGAAGCTTACCTGTGATAGTGTCCTCAACAGGAACCAGCGGATTGCCTGCACCTGTTACTCTCATTGCCTGATATACATATGAACGTCCTGACAGCGGATCTCTGATAGCGCCACCAAGACAAGTTGCCGCACCGCCGAAAGGCTCGATCTCTGTAGGGTGGTTGTGTGTTTCGTTTTTGAACATGAGCAGCCAGTCCTCAGGATTGCCGTCAACGTCAACAGTTATCTTAACAGAGCAAGCGTTTATCTCCTCACTCTCGTCAAGGTCTTTGAGCAGACCAGCCTTTTTAAGCTGCTTTGCGCCGATACAAGCAAGATCCATAAGTGTAACAGGCTTGTCAGTTCTGCCTGCGTAAAGGTCTTTTCTTGTGTTGATATAGTCTGCAAAGGTAGCAGCTATGTAGTCTGAGTCGATAGAAACGTTATCGACGATAGTGGAGAATGTAGTATGACGGCAGTGGTCAGACCAATATGTGTCTATCATTCTTATCTCAGTGATAGTAGGATTTCTCTTTTCAACGTTCTTGAAATAATCCTGACAGAACTTGATATCGTCAAAGTCCATTGCAAGACCCAAGTCTGTGAGCATGAATCTCAGGTCATCATCTGTTGAATAGATAAAGCCCTCAACAGTCTTAACTGTGGTAGGGATAGTATACTTGATATCGAGTGTATCGAAGCAATCAAGGGAAGCTTCTCTTGACTCAACAGGGTTTATCATATAGTGCTTGATCTGGTCAAGCTCTGCTTCTGTGAGTTTGCCAGAAACGATATAAATTCTCGCTGACTTGATAGTAGGTCTTTTTCCTCCAGTGAGAAGTGAGATACACTGTGCGCAGGAATCAGCTCTCTGATCAAACTGACCTGGCAGATACTCAACTGCAAAAACAAACTCGTCAGCTTTTACAGCAGGCAGGTGATCGTAAGTAACGTCAACAGCAGGCTCAGAGAAAACGACTGGTGCTGCAAGGTCAAAATCCTCTCTTGAAAGACCCTCTGCGTCATAGCGGTTTATAACTCTCAGACCTGTAAGGTTTTCAAGTCCCAGAGCTGACTTTATTCCGCCGATAAGTGAATTTGCTTCAACTGCAAATTCAGGCTTTTTTTCTACATAAATACGGTAAACAGACATGGCTACATCTCCTTATAATAGTTACTTCTATTATACTACATTTTTCGCATATTTGTCAATAAAATTCTTATTATTCGGCAGGGCATATAATTATGTGTGAATAAGCGTTGGCTCACTTGTTGATTTTTTTAGTTCATAAAAGCAGAAATACCGCACCATTACAGTGCGGTATCCCTAAAATATTAATCTGCAAACGGATTTTCTGTTGGATAAAGCATACCCTTTGGCTGATTGAAGCCTATGTCTGTCATGCCAAGATATGTCATAACGCTGTGGAGTGCCTTTCCATAGTGACCAAAAGCAACAGCACCGTGGTGAGGATAGTTCTTCTGAACGAGAACATGGCGGTAAAATCTGCCCATTTCGTTGATAGCGAAAATACCGATAGAGCCGAATGAACGTGTTGCCACAGGAAGAACTTCGCCCTCTGCAATATATCCTTTGAGCTGTGCGTCAGCCGTTGACTGGAAGCGGAAGAATGTTATATTTCCGTCAACGATATCGCCCTCAAGAGTACCTCTTGAAATATTAGGCTCGCTGTCCGGCTCAAGATTTCTCTTCATGATACGCTGGAACTTCATCTCAGGCTCTTTTACAAGGCATGAAGCTGTGTTTCCACAGTGGAAGCCCATGAATGTATCCTTATGTGTGTAAGGGAACTTTCCTGCAATATCATCATTGTATATGTCCGCAGGAACAGTGTTGTTGATGTCGAGGAGCGTAACAGGCTTCTGTGATACACAAACGCCTATGTATTCGCTGACAGCACCGTAGATATCTACTTCGCAGGCAACAGGAATGCCTATCTTTGTAAGTCTTGAATTAACATAGCAAGGAACGAAGCCAAACTGCGTCTGGAATGCAGGCCAGCATTTGTTTGCAAATACAACATATTTCCTTGAGCCTTTGTGAGCTTCTGCCCAGTCAAGAAGAGTAAGCTCATACTGCGCAAGTCTTGGAAGAATGCCTGACATTTTATTGCCATTGCCAAGCTCTGCTTCCATGTCAGCCACAACAGCAGATATTCTCTCGTCGCCGGCATGGGCGTTGAATGACTCGAAAAGGTCAAGCTCTGAGTTTTCTTCTATCTCGATACCCATGTTGTAGAGCTGTCTGATAGGTGCGTTGCAGGCAAGAAAGTCCTGTGGACGTGGTCCGAATGAGATTATCTTCAGATCCTTAAGACCGAGGATAGCCCTTGCAACTGGAACAAACTCGCTTATCATCTTTGCGCACTCGTCAGGTGTACCAACAGGGTACTCAGGGATATAAGCCTTGATGTTTCTCAGTGCAAGGTTATAGCTTGCGTTGAGCATTCCGCAGTATGCGTCGCCTCTGTTGTCGATAAGTGCATCACCGCATGGTTCTTCAGCAGCTGCAACGAACATAACAGGGCCGTCAAACTTCTTTGCTAGAAGTGTTTCTGAGGACTCAGGTCCGAAGTTTCCAAGATATACAACAAGTGCGTTACAGCCTGCTGTGGTTACCTCGTCAAGGGCTTTGAGCATATCATTCTCGTTCTCCACAACTGTAGGACATTCGTAGATATCTCCGTAAGCCTTTTTGTACTCCTGACAGACCTTGATACGTCTTGATTCTGAAAGCGACATAGGGAAGCAATCTCTTGAAACTGCAACGATGCCAAGTTTTACTTCTGGTATATTTTTCATGTTTTAACCTCCGATTTTCATTTATTTATGACTTTATTCTAGCATACCTTTGTGCTGTTTTCAATAGCTTTTTGTGCAAATTTTCGTGAAATTTAGTTAGCTGCCCAGCATGAAAAAGTGCGTTAGCCCAAGCCACTCTCTCACCCAATATGTGAACAGGTATCGTGGCTCGGTGTAGGCTGAATAAGCGGTGACATTCTCTACCCCCTGAGCCTTTGCTATAAGGCTTGCACGGTATTGATGAAAGCCGTCTGTGACGATAGTCATATCATGGCTCATGCCGAGTTCATCGAGTATCTTGAGAGAGTTTTGGATATTTTCGTAAGTTGAAGTGGACTTGTCCTCCATTATTATCCTGTCGCTGTCCATGCCTTTTTCTAGCAGATAGTTTTTCATTGCCAAGGCTTCGCTTATTTTCTCATCATCACCCTTGCCGCCTGAAACTATACAAAGCGTATCGGGATTGTCGTTCATAGCCGTAATTGCAGCGTCAAGTCGTCTGCGTAACATTCGTGAGGGGCGTTCGCCTTTTACCTGACAGCCAAGCACAACTATAACATTGGCTTTTTCAGGGCGGTTTTCCTGTGCTTTGTACATAAGTATGGAAAGAATGCCCACATATATTATCCCAGCAAGTATCAATGTGCTTACAAAGATAAGCCCGAATTTACCTGCGCCATGTCCCCATATTTTTGATATAATACCGCAGAATTTTGTCCAGTTTGCCGTTATGATCATTAGCATCACCGAAACGATGATGCCAAGCAGGTTGCCCGAGCATATAACAGGTAATGGTACAAGAAACAGAAACAACAGCAAAGTTTCCAGTGCAAGCAATATTATTTTTACGCTCATTAGTTATCTCCTTGTCTTTTTTGTACTATTATAACACATAGCCTTTGCGATTACAAGTGCAAAAGAAAAAGCGCTCCGCAGCAGCAGAACGCTTTTATAAGGAATGATCTAAGTTGAGATCAGATCACCGAATTTTTCGAGAAAATCACGCTTGTCGTCATATTTAGCTACCAGCGATACAGTTTTCTTTGTGCCAAGACCGAAAATACCCATAAGTGATTTTGGATTGAGTATTTTTGTTCCTGACTGCACCACCAGATCGTATTTGCAGCTTAAAGCCGCTTCATGCAAAGTCTTGATGTCATTAAGATCGTTTATCCTGATATAAGCTTTGATCATGTTCGTGATTATGCCCTTTGGCATATCCCCCTTTCGCAATAATAACCTCTGAAAAAGTAAAAAGAACCGAAAATTTCTGAGATTTTCGTTTCTTTTTACATTGGCAACAGCAGTTCTATACTTATATGTCACATATCTTAATCCATATATAATTATATGTCAGTGTGAACAAATAGTAAACAGATATTGTGTAAAATATTGTACGCGAAGATATTAATATGAATTTTACTTATTTCATGTTAATTTATTGTATAAAATTTGGATAATTAATCATATTCAAACGTTTTAGTTAATGTGGAACTTATATAAAAGATATAACAAATCAGCTAAAAGTTTTCTTGCTACGAAAATCTCAAACGTTTTATATGTGCTTTGAATGAAAATACAACAAAAGTAGAAAGCGTATATTCGTAAATATATTAAACTATATGATGAGATTTTGCAAAAATGCGAAATCGTTTAAATTTTGCGATAAAAAAAGCACTGAGCTTTTAAAACTCAGTGCTTTCGTGATATCAAAGTTTAGTCAACAATAAATTCTTTGATCTCGTCAAGGAATTTAGTAGCGTCGTCTGTGTGTGCTACGAGCTGGATAGGATTTGAAAGGTCAAGGCTGAAAATACCCATAATTGACTTAGCGTCAACTGCATATCTTCCTGACGCAAGATCCACATCAAAGTCGTACATAGAAACTACACTTACAAACTTCTTTACCGCTGCAATGGAATCGAGCATGATTTTTACCTTTGTCATAAATATTCCTCCTTCAGAATGATCGGTATATCCGATCTTGATTCCCACATAAATTCTGTAGATCTTTTCTCTACAATTTATATTATAAACGATTTTTCTGATTTGTCAATGGATATTTGCAAAAAAAATTAAAATATGGTACAATAGTCAAGAGTGATAAAAATCAAAGTTTAGATTTATGCAATATGCACATATATTGCTGTGATTTATTGTGCATTATAAACATTTGGCTACTGAAAGGAAATCAAATATGAAAGCCTTTTTCTATACATTCGGCTGTAAGGTAAACCAATATGAAACAGAAAATATAAAGGAAGCAATGCTGTTCGAGGGGTATGAGGTCACTGAGGATTATGCTGATACAGAGGTCTGTGTTGTAAATACCTGCACTGTTACCGCTCAGTCGGACTCAAAATGCCGACAGCTTATCCACAAGATAAAAAAAGCTAATCCTGAGTGTCTGATAGTTTTGGCAGGCTGTTTTCCGCAGGCTTTTGAAAAGGAAGCTTCTGCTCTTGACGAGTGCGGTATCATAGTTGGCACAGGTGCAAAAAAGGAGATACCTGCCCTTATAAAAAGGTATATCACAAGTGGCGAGCGTATTATCAGGATAGTTCCTCGTGAGAGGGGAGAGGCTTTTGAGAAAATGACAAACTCAGGTGCTGACCAAAAAACTCGTGCGTATATCAAAATTCAAGACGGCTGTGATCAGTATTGCACCTACTGTATTATCCCCACTGCGAGAGGACACATTTGCTCAAAACCGCTTGCGGATATCGCCCCAGAAGTTCAGCAGCTCGTTGACTCAGGTCACAAGGAGATAATCCTCACGGGCATAAATCTTTGCTGTTACGGCAGAGACTTCAAAAACGGCACACGGCTCATTGACGCTGTTGAAGCCGCCTGCGGC
>OGLF01001894.1_pt1 | contig 10627 bp, 9 predicted proteins | sample 1572701 | NCBI WGS metagenome assembly OGLF01 (sample SAMEA2581910, study PRJEB24529) | metagenome | biome: Human gut stool | place: China | collected 2011 | reverse complement strand
CCGATGGATAACCGTACTGTTCCCGGATAAATCTCCTGTTCTTTAAGTTCTTGCTCATTTAGCTGTGAATGAGTTGTGCTTGCCGGATGGATAACAAGTGATTTTACATCGGCCACATTAGCCAGTAAAGAGAATATTTCGAGGCTGTCTATAAACTTATGGGCCTCTGTTTGCCCTCCTTGCACTTCAATTGTAAAGATAGAGCTGCCTCCATGAGGGAAGTAGCGGTTGTATAAAGCATGGTCGGGATGTTCAGGCAGTGACGGATGATTTACTTTTTTTACTTTAGGATGTCTATTTAGGAATTCCACCACTTTCAGTGCATTTTCTACATGACGCTCTACACGTAGAGAAAGAGTTTCCAGGCCTTGCAGTAGGATAAAGGCATTGAATGGGCTGATGGCTGCTCCTGTATCTCGTAATAAAATGGCACGGATACGAGTGGCATAAGCCGCCGCTCCTGCCGCATCGATAAAACGGATTCCATGATAACTGGCATCGGGTTCGGTCAGTTGTGGAAATTTTCCTGAAGTTGCCCAGTCAAATTTACCGGAATCTACAATGACTCCTCCTAAAGAAGTACCGTGTCCGCCAATAAACTTAGTTGCCGAATGTACCACAATGTCTGCTCCATGTTCTATGGGTCGGATGAGGTAAGGAGTTCCGAAAGTATTGTCTACAATCAAAGGAATCTGATGACGGTGTGCAATATCTGCTACAGCTTCTATATCGATAATATTAGAATGGGGATTGCCCAAACTCTCGATGAACAGTGCTTTCGTGTTTTCCTGAATTGCATTTTCAAAATTGGATAAGTCATTCGGGTCGACAAAGGTGGTGGTTATACCATAGTCGGGTAGGGTATGCGCCAGCAAATTATAACTTCCTCCATAAATTGTTTTGGCGGCAACGATATGGTCACCGGCACGAGTGATGTTCTGAAATGCGTAGGTAATAGCAGCTGCACCCGAAGCTACCGCAAGTCCGGCTACTCCTCCTTCTAACGCTGCTACACGTTGTTCAAAGACTCCTTGAGTGGAATTGGTCAGACGTCCATAGATATTCCCCGGATCCTGTAAGCCGAATCGTGCTGCTGCATGAGCTGAGTTGTGAAATACATAAGAAGTGGTTTGGTAGATGGGGACTGCACGCGCATCTGTTGCTACATCGGGCTGTTCTTGTCCTACATGGAGTTGTAATGTTTCAAAATGTAATCTCTTAGTTGCCATAGTTGTATTCTTTTTAGTTAAACTGATGATTGATTTATTGGCTGCAAAGTTATAATTGATGGTAATATCGAACAATATATTGTGGAAAAATGGAAAATATATCTATATTTGTTGTGATATATAGAATAAAATTATTGTTTTACTGTTGGATGTCATACTTTAAAAGAATATTGCACTATGGATACATTGGATAAAACAGATTTGCAGATACTTCGTACATTGCAAGAAAACGCACGACTTACCACTAAAGAACTGGCTGCACGCGTCAGTCTGTCTTCTACTCCGGTATTTGAACGACTCAAGCGTCTTGAAAGTGGGGGATACATTAAAAAGTATATAGCAGTGCTTGATGCAGAAAAACTGAATCAAGGTTTTGTGGTATTTTGTAGTGTGAAACTCAGGAGGCTTAATCGGGATATTGCAGCTGAGTTTACCCGTATGATACAAGGTATTCCTGAAGTGACGGAATGCTATAATATTTCGGGAAGTTATGATTATCTGCTCAAGATACATGCCCCCAATATGAAATATTATCAGGAGTTTATATTAAATGTCTTGGGAACCATAGATAGTCTGGGTTCGCTGGAGAGTACATTTATGATGGATGAAGTGAAGCATGAGTATGGAATACATATATAAAAAGAAAAACACGTTCGTATGTGTGGGGTTACACGTTAGTATGTATAAGTTAATACGTTAGTACGTGTGAGGCTATACATACGTATGTATAAGGTCACACGTACTAACGTGTAGAAAGTTGCTTTTATTTCTTTTCACCTACGGTCTTCAACATTTCCTGTACGGCTGCTTCCAACTGTTGGTCTTCTCCTGTGAGTGCCTTTTCGGGAGCATTATACACTTCAATGTGAGGTGTAAGCAATTGGTTTTCGGCATATTGTCCGCGCATATCCATACAGCCTACCTGCGGAATACCGAATACAATAGTTGGATCAATCTGTGTTTCCCACCATACGGCAGTCATGGTTCCCGGAACGGGCGCACCAATCAGTTTACCGATTTTCAGTTCTTTATATACCCATGGGAAACCGTGTGCATTGCTGTAATTATCCTCGCAAATCAATACACAGGAAGGTTTGAGCCATTTATTGAATGGATCACTACCGATATATTGTCCGCGTGGAACAAAGCGCTGATATTCTTTACCACTCAATAAGGTAGCCAAATCATCGTGCAGCCAACCGCCTCCGTTGTGGCGTGTGTCTACAATTACGGCTTCTTTATTGCGGCAACGTCCGAGCAATTCGCTGTATACTTCACGGAAACTTTGGCTGTCCATACCTCTGACGTGTACGTAGCCTATACGACCGTTCGACAGCTTATCCACATTCTTACGGCAGCGTTCTACCCAGCGTTTGTAAAGCAGATTGCTCTGTTCGCCACTACTGATGGCTTTGATGGTCACGTCAAATCGTTTTCCATTGGCAGGATTATACATGGCAAGCAATACCTTTCGACCGGCTTTACCTTCCAGTAGCGGGAAATAATCCCGGCCTTTTAAAATCGGTTTGCCATCTATCTTTTCAATGATACATCCCGGAGTAACGTCAGTTTTCTTGATGGCAAAGGGTCCTTTGGCCAATATCTCTTTTATCTTCAAGCCGTCTCCATTGTAAGTCTCGTCATAGAATACACCTAAAGCGGCTGTGGAAAGAGAGGCCCCTGAACCATAATAACGGGCACCGGTATGAGAACCGTTCAGCTCGCCTAACAATTCACTTAACATCTCTTGGAAATCATAGTTGTTATTGATGTAAGGCAAGAAGCGTGAATAGGCTTCACGATAACCCTTCCAATCTACCCCGTGCAGGTCTTTTACATAGAATTTATCTTCTACTTGTTGCCATACGTGGTTGAAGATATATTCGCGTTCGCCGTATGGTTGATAATCGAAGAAAGCTTCAAATTCAACTGTTTTAGGCTCTCCGGTACTTACGCTGACTTTTTTGATGCCTCCGCCTGTGCATAGGAATACATTTTCACCTTTTTTGTCGGGATACATGGCACCGCCACCGACAGATTTCATCACAATCTTCGTCTTATTCTCTTTTAAGTCATGTTCCCTTAAATCATATCCGCCTTCAAAAGCAGCCTGATAATATAGTTTATCTCCTTTCGGTGTGAGAACAGCATCTCCCAAATGAGAAGAGTTGACAGTCAGGCGGACAATTCGGTCTCGACAGTTTTCGAGGTCGAAAACCAAAGGTTTGACTTCTTCTTTCTTTTCATCTTTCTTTGTGTCTTTTTTATCGTCTTTCTTCTTGCCGGTCTTCTCGTCTTTTTTCTCTTTATCATCCTCTTTTTTCTTGCTTTCGTCTATAAGGGCAAGCTCTTCTTTATTCATACGGAAACGTTCGTATGCGTCAAGGTCGAAGAACATGATGTAAACATCCGCTTCAGCTCCCCAACTGCCGTGGCTGCGGTATCCGGCACGGTCGCTATACCACATCATTGCTTTTCCGTCGAGCACCCATTTGGCATTCGTGTCTGTATAGCCGCTTTCGGTCAGGTTATGGATTTCTCCGTTGCCTGATGCGTTAACCAAAGCCACATCTTGGTTGTTCCATCCACCTATGCCAATATAGTTGGTGAGAATCCATTTGCTATCCGGACTCCATTGATACCATTGATCACCGTCACTGTATGAATATTCAAACTTACCGTCCATTACAGTGCGGACATCTTTACTTTTCAAGTTAAGCACACGAATCGTGGTACGGTCTTCCAAAAACGCTATTTCTTTACCATCAGGACTGAATTGGGGTTGGAAAGAAGCAATGGCTGAACCGGTCAGTTTCTCCTCTTTAATATCTGTAGCATAAGTGAATTGTTTCTCTTCTTTTTTGTTCAGGCTTGCCTGATAAATTTGCCACAAACCGTTTCTTTCCGAAGCATACACGATACTTCTTCCATCGGGAGCGAAGTTGATGTCGCGTTCTTGTTCCGGAGTATTGGTGATTTGTTTTGTTGTCTTATATTCCACTGAAGTGACGTAAACATCGCCGCGCAGAATGAATGCTACTTCTTTAGCATCGGGAGACAGAGCTATTTCTGTTGCACCGTTTCGTCTGATTTGGCGAATCAGGTCTTTGTCATTTTTGTCCGTTAAGATGGATATTTGTACTTTCCGAGGTTCGGTTCCTTCTTTTATTGTATAGATTTCTCCATCATATCCGTAGCAGAGTGTGCCGTTGTCGGCAGCAGTAAGGAAACGGACCGGGTGCTTGGTATGGTGGGTGAGCTGGGTGGAACTTGTTCCATCCAGTGCACGTTTGAATACATTGAATGAACCTTTTTCTTCACTCAGATAATAGAATGACTTTCCGTCCGAAGCCCATACAGGAGTACGGTCTTCACCATTAAAAGAGGTTAGCTTGCGATAGCTGCGTTTTCCGTCCAATGAACACAGCCAGATGTCGCGTGTGATAGAAGAAGTGTGATGCTTGCGCCAGGGATCTTCGGAACCTTTCTTATCATGGGAGAGTAAAGCATTGCCGGTTTTGTTGATGCTGATATCTTCCATAGGCATGGAGGAGAACATGACCGGACGGTCGCCTGTAGTGCTAACTTCATATACCTGTTGGAATTGTCCTGATGGAAATTGGGCATCTTCGGCTGACGGCATTACATTTGCCAGAAACAGGATATGGTCTGCATCCTTGAATGCTACGGGTGTTTCGTTGCCGGAGTGAGTGGTTAATCTTTTTGGGATACCTCCCTCTCTGTCTACCACGAATATATCCATACTGCCCATGCGGTCGGAAGCAAATGCGATTTGTTTTCCATCGGGGCTCCACACCGGATGAGTGTCGTGCGCTGCATTGGTTGTAATCTGTGCAGCTTTGCCTCCGTTGACCGGTACTGTGTAAATGTCTCCTTTATAAGTAAATGCGATGGAAGTTCCATCAGGTGAAATGGCACAATAACGCATCCACAACGGATTGTCTTGTGCATGTGCAGATAATGCCAGCATAAAAGCTGCCACTCCCAGTAGTTGTCTTTTCATTTGATTTGTTTAATAGGTATGTTAATTTATAGATTTTCTATTTCTTCTTTTTGGTGAAGTAACTTCTTACTTTCCGCATTATTTTGATGCCGGTCATTACTCCGTCATAAACGGCTATTCCGGTATTTACATGTTGCATAATCCCTTCTATACCACCCTTATTTTCTTCAGGTACAAATAATTCGCGCAAAGTTTCGGTTATTTGTGTCTTCGCTTTGAGCACTTCCTCCCGTTTTTCGGCTTTTCGCCGGGCTATCTCTTCCAGGGTGATAATCGGTGTATGTTTAGAATCGTTGTTGTTCATAATCAGTCATCGTTTAAAAGCAGATTGGCGAGAAAGTTAACCATAGGTTGCATAATCAAACGTTTACGGAAGAATATGATTAATATAATCAGTAGGATGATACATCCGGTGATGATGCCGTAACTAACCATCAATCCGCCTACATGAGGAGCCAATACATAAGCTAATGTAAAAGAAAGGTAGAAGAGGGCAATGATACCTAGAATAACCAATACCAATACCAGAATCAGAGAGGATACCAATATGGTCAGCTTTTCTACTAAATGCAGTTTTACATAATCTTTTTGCAGCTCTGCATATTTTTTCAGTTCTACAAAGAGTTGTTGCAGGTTGTCTATATTCTTATCGTTTGCAAACATTCGCTGTTGTTTTTTACATTAAATATTGCCATTTATGTGTGTATGATGGCTGTGTGTCAATCGGTAAAGAGGTAAAATGAAGAATCCATAGACATATAATATATGTATATAGATTCTTCAATTTTGTTTAGAATGACAAGGTAAGTTGTATGATACCTTATTATTCTTTTACTTCTGCAGCAATTTCATCTACCAAGTCTTCCATTTCGGTACGGCTCAGTTTGATACCTCTTTTACGCAAAGCGTCAACAATTTTATTACGAGTATCTTCTCCTCTTTCGGGAGCAAATAAAACTCCGGCTGCTGCACCTACAACGGCTCCGCCCAGAAATGCAGCTAAAATACTTAAACTTTTCATAGTCTTATTAATTTTTGAACATTACAAAACTAACAAATAAAATTGAAAGTTGTTGCTATTTGGGGATGTTTCTTAGTAAGAAATTGACGATTATAGGCTGATTAACTTAATTTAACTGCGTATTAGATGTGAATGCTGTTGATATATTGCTACTTTTGCAACAATTATTATAGGATTAAACTAGAGTATTAATTTATAAAGATGGAATAATCATGAAAAAATTAGTTGTGTTGGGTATGGGATTGTGCGTAGCTTTGGCATTCTCCTCTTGTAAATCAAGCGAAAGCGCTTACAAAAAAGCATACGAAAAGGCAAAACAACAGGAATTGGCTGAGGCTCCTGCTGCAGCCGAAGAGGTAGAGGCTGCTCCTGTAGTAGCTGCTCCTGTTGCAACTGCACCTGCTCCTGCTCCGGTAGCCGGCCCGGTTCGTGAAGAAAAAGTGGAGCTGGTTTCAGGTGATGGTTTGAAGGCTTATAGTGTTGTTTGTGGAAGCTTTGGCGTAAAAGCAAATGCTGAAGGTCTGAAACAATATCTGGACGGGCAGGGTTATAGTGCTAAAGTGGTTTACAACCCCGAAAGAAACATGTATCGTGTAATTGCAGTTTCTTTTGATGACCGCGCACAAGCTACACAAGCTAAAGAAGAATTTAAAGCGAAATATCCTAACCGTGACGATTTCCAGAAGGCATGGTTACTTTATAGAGTATATTAATAATTTCTTTTTGGTAAATTAAGAAGAAAATATAGTCTATTCTTCTTTATTAAAAGTGGTAACTGCGAAGTTGCCGCTTTTTTTTATAACTTTGTTAATTCTAAAACAACAATAAAAACTAGTTGGATATGAAGTATTACAGTAGAATGTCATTGCTTGCTTTGCTGGCTGTCATACCGTTTAATGGTTTCTCTCAAGAAAGAGAAGTTCCTATTAAATATGGTGATATGGAACAATGGGTGACACGTAAGATTCATGAGTCATCGATTATAGGTGGAAATACCAGACTTCTTTATGAGATAGCTCCGACTCAGGAGGTTGATGGTAATGTGGCTTATGAAAATATGGGAGGGTCTCCTTGGGGGACATCCAATGTGATGGCGAAGGTGATGGGGATTGTCAAAACTAATAACACGGTATATAAGGAAAAACGTTATCATGGCTATTGTGCCCGCTTGGAGACGCATATTGAAAGAATGAAAGTGCTGGGCATGGTCAATATAACCGTATTGGCTGCCGGAGCCATTTATTTGGGTGATATGAAAGAGCCTATTACGAGTACGAAAGAAGGGGTGAAAAACATGAATTGGGGCATACCGTTTACAGAAAAGCCCAAAGCGCTTCGTTATGATTATAAAGTTAAAATGTCCGGTGAGAAAAATCGTATCCGTTTGACGGGCTTTAGCAAAAAAGAAGTAGTGAAAGGTCAGGACTGTGCTATTACTGTATTTTATCTTCAAAAGCGTACAGAGGATGCTCAAGGGAATATCACAGCAAAACGAGTGGGGACGATGGTTGTGAAGTATGACAAGGATTCTGAAGGATGGGAAAATGATGCTACTTATGAGATTCTATATGGTGATATAACCCAAGACCCTCGATATAATCCTGAGTTTATGGGATTGAGATCGGTTGGTTATGCCCGTAACAGTAAAGGGGAGAGTGTCCTTGTTAAAGAAACGGGATGGGCTTCACCTGATGAAAAACCTACACACATGCTATTGCAGTTCTCTTCAAGTCACGGTGGAGCATATGTAGGTTCTCCCGGAAATACTTTTTGGGTAGATAATGTGAAGCTGGTCTATTGATAAGGCTTTTTCTATAATTTATCTTTATATATCAGACAGGTATGGAATAAATTTGTATTTTTGTGCTCAATATGAGTAGAATATTAGCAATAGATTATGGTAAAAAGCGTACGGGAGTGGCGGTTACAGACATTTTGCAGATTATTGCGAATGGCCTGACTACTGTTCCCACCCATCAGTTAATGGACTTTATTCTGAAGTATGTGGAGAGTGAACCGGTAGAAAGAATTATTGTAGGGCATCCCAAGCAAATGAATAATCAGGAATCTGAGAATATGCGTAACATTGTTCCGTTCATTAATCAGTTAAAGAAAAAACTTCCCAATATACCTGTCGAACTGGTTGATGAACGGTTCACTTCTGTTTTGGCGCATCAGGCCATGCTGGATGGCGGACTCAAGAAAAAAAATAGACAGAATAAAGCCTTGGTTGATGAAATCAGTGCTACCATTATTTTACAATCCTATTTGGAATCAAAGAAATATATAAAATAAAAGAGAAATGATATTACCAATTTATGTTTATGGACAACCGGTATTGCGCAAAGAAGCGGAAGATATTACACCGGATTATCCTAATTTGAAAGAGTTAATTGAAAATATGTTTGAGACAATGGGACGTGCAGACGGAGTGGGGCTTGCAGCTCCTCAAGTGGGACTTCCCATTCGTGTGGTTACGATAGACCTTGATGTAATGTCGGATGAATATCCTGAACTGAAAGGTTTTCGTCATGCATACATCAACCCGCATATCATAGAAGTGGGTGAAGAGGAAGTTTCGATGGAGGAAGGATGTTTGAGTCTTCCCGGTATCCATGAAGCAGTAAAGCGTCCGGACCGTATTCATGTCACTTATCTGGATGAAGATTTGAAAGAACATGATGAGTGGGTGGAAGGTTATCCGGCACGTGTGATGCAACATGAATTCGACCATTTGGATGGTAAGATGTTTATCGACCATATCTCACCGCTTCGTAAGCAGATGATTAAAGGAAAGCTGAATACGATGTTGAAGGGGAAAGCGCGCAGTTCTTATAAGATGAAACAGGTGAAATAAAGATAAAAAACGTTTATATCCCTGTTAAGTAAGCGAAAAGCATTATTTTTGCTTCGTTTACAAGCATAAAATATCAATGGTAAAAAGAATCTTAACAGTTTTATTACTGTTCCCAACGCTGGTGTGTGCTCAAATAAATACGGATCGGGTGATGACTATTGCCCGAAACGCTCTTTATTTTGAGGACTATGTACTTTCTATTCAGTACTTTAACCAGGTTATTAACGCTAAACCTTATCTGTATGAGCCCTATTTCTTCAGGGCATTGGCAAAACTAAACCTGGAGGATTTCCAGGGTGCTGAAACAGACTGTGATGCAGCTATCCAACGCAATCCGTTTGTGGTGGGTGCTTATCAGATTCGTGGTTTGGCAAGGATTCGTCAGAGTAAATTTGATGGAGCGATTGAGGATTACAAGAAAGCATTGCATTATGATCCGGAGAATATTACCTTATGGCATAACCTGACATTATCTCATATCCAGAAGAAAGATTATGATGCTGCGAAAGAGGATTTGGAAAGTTTGCTGAAAGTATCTCCGCGTTATACCCGCGCTTATTTGATGAGGGGGGAAGTGTCCTTGCAACAGAAGGATACGATTGCTGCCTTGAACGACTTCAATAAGGCTCTTGAACTGGATAAATATGATCCGGACGCATGGTCTGCAAGAGCGATCGTTAAATTACAGCAGGCTAAGTATGCGGAAGCTGAAGCGGATTTCAACCGTGCTATTCCTTTGAGCGCTAAGAATGCGGGAAATTATATAAACCGTGCATTGGCACGCTTTCATCAGAATAATTTGAGAGGCGCTATGAGCGATTATGATCTGGCGTTGGATATTGATCCGAATAACTTTATCGGTCATTATAACCGTGGTTTGTTGCGTGCTCGGGTAGGAGATGACAACCGGGCTATTGAAGATTTTGACTTTGTCATCAAGATGGAGCCGGATAATATGATGGCTGTCTTTAACCGTGGATTGCTACGTGCCCAAACGGGTGATTATCGCGGGGCAATACAAGATTACACAACTGTTATCAACCAGTATCCGAACTTCCTTGCCGGATATTACCAGCGTTCGGAAGTTCGCAGAAAGATTGGCGACAAGAAAGGAGCGGAGCAGGACGAGTTTAAAGTCATGAAAGCTCAAATAGATAAGCAGAACGGTGTGACGAATAAAGATGTAGCACAGAATAAGGATAAGGAAAACGAAGAGGAAGGCGGAGAGAAGACCCGTAAGAAATCAGATAAGAATATGAATAACTATCGTAAGATAGTGATTGCCGATGATTCCGAAGCTGAACAACGCTATACAAGTGATTATCGTGGACGTGTGCAGGATAAGAATGTGAATATTACACTGGAGCCTATGTTCGCTTTGACTTATTATGAGAAGATGAGTGATGTGAAACGGTCGGTGAATTTCCACAAATATGTGGAAGAGCTGAATCGCTCGGGTGTACTTCCAAAGCGGCTTCGTATTACGAATATGGAAG
>OGLF01001891.1_pt1 | contig 10630 bp, 9 predicted proteins | sample 1572701 | NCBI WGS metagenome assembly OGLF01 (sample SAMEA2581910, study PRJEB24529) | metagenome | biome: Human gut stool | place: China | collected 2011 | reverse complement strand
TTCTGAAATTACTTCAGCTTTATCGGCGTGAGCTGGAGATAATCGTCCAGCGTGCCGTCATGCAGGCAGCAATCGATGATCTCGCGGCCCAGCGGGTCGAGATCGTCGGAGATGAACTGCTGGAGCTGCTCTTTGAAGAAGTAAGTCAGGATCTTGGCGCCGGCGTCGTAGCCCGCGTTGCCGAGCTTGGACTGCGTCTCGGGGCGCAGGAACGTCTGACGGATAAACTGGCCGTCGAGCTTCATTTCATCGAGCGCGTAGCCGAACAGCGGGCAGCGCGCGGGGACCAGATGCTTTTCGCGCACAAAACCGTTGTGGCGCGCGAGGTATTCGCGCGAGAGCCACTCGCCCATGAATCCAACATGATAAGCGCCGATGTGCTGGTTCGGGATCAGCACATTCGTCGTCTTGGGCGCGGACATGATCTGCTCGAGCAGCAGATTCGCCTGCGTGACCTTGAGGCCCGTGGCGAACGGCCAGTAGGAGCCGACGCCCTCGGCCTTCAGGCCGCTGCCGGCGTTCGTATCGGCGATGGACGGGTTCTTGAAGCCGCGTGGAGAGATGAGTCTCCACAGCCAGGCAATGGACTGCGGCACGACCTGCAGCATGCCCATGACGCCGTAGTTCGGGTCTTTCGCAGTAGAGGGCGGCATGCGCACACCGAAGCTGCGCACGTCGACCTCGACGGGCTCGGTATCAGGCACGATGTTGTCAACCATCTTGCGCGGCAAGATGACGCGCGGGTTGGAGCAGGGCTTGCCGTTCGACTCGATCACATGCTCCCAGATGAGGCAGGTCGCACCGGGCGTGCCGTCCATGTTGAAGAAGACCAGCGGCTCGCTCGGATGGATACAGATGCGCTCATAAAGCGGGCTGTTGCCGTAGGCATTCATGCCGTCCATACGCAGGAACCAGCCGTCCTCGGCATCGAGGATGCGCAGCTTGCCGCTCTCGGGATCCTGGAAGCTCTTGAGCGCGCAGGCCATATCGTCGGCGATGGGGTGGATCTTGCAGCTCTCGCCAAGCGTCATGTAATATTTTTCGCCCGTGACCGTATGCGTACCGATGAGCAGGCGGTCGTCCTCTTCGCGGTGGAAGTCCTCGAGCATTTCGCTCTTGCCGCCGCCGGACGCGCCCTCGTGCATGAACACGACCTCGCACTCATACGGCGTCTCGACCATGGCCGCGCTCGTGTGGCAGCAGACCCAGCCCTCCTGCTCGCCGATGTCGAGCAGCAGCGAGAAAACGCCCTTCTTGGCGCTGGGGCCGGGATAGAGGTTGTAGGCCCAGACCTCGTGCATCTCCTTGGAGCGGTTGTGCACGACGACCTGCTTGCCGTCAAAGTGCGTGTGGCGGAACGGCGGCGCGACAAAGATGATGGCGCGGGGCTTATAGTGCTCAGGCACATCGACAATGCTCGTAAAGCCCTGCATGTTCGCCAGCGAAAGCGCGAAGAACGCGGCATTGAGCGGGCAGATCATCAGGCTCGGATAGCCGTGGCCGCGCGGACCGGCGGAAAACGGCAGCATGATGACCTGCTGCGTGGAGAGCCAGTCGAGCGTCTCTTGACGGAGCGACGAAAACTCGTAGCCGAAGCGGTCCTTGAAGCGCGGTTTGTCGGAGGGCAGATCGTCGCCGATGGCCATGCTGTTCGGGTCGCGGCGGCGCATGTAGTCTTCCATGAAGTTGACGACGCAGCCGTTCTTGCAGCGCACGACTTCCGCTTCCTTGACCGTGCCATTGCCCTCGATGGGGTAGACCACGTCATAGCGGGAGGTGTGCGTGGGACCGTAGGCCATCTCCTCGAGCTCTTCCTTCGTCTCGGCATAGGCGATGCACTTGCACTTTTTGAGTGCTGCGGTGACCTCGGGGGCTAAATCAAATTTTTCAAAATACTGGTCAAACATGAAAAGATCCCTCCACATCTTCATTGGGGTTTGATGATTGTTTATTCGCTGCGGGACTTTTTCATGCCGCGTGTCTCCGGGGGAAGAACACTGCTGCGGCATAATAAAAGATTGAGGTAATGCTATCACGATTGATAGAAAAACGCAATAAAACATCCTTGAATGTTTTAGAAAACATGGATGATTTTTCAAAATAGTTAAATAAACAAAAAGAAGACGCTCTGCTGCGCAAAGCGTCTTCGCGGGAAAACCGAAAGGATTTACGAGATCTTTCTGATAAAATTACCGCCGATGCGCACACCCTCCTGCACGATGAAAAAGGCGTGGGGATCGAGCTCACGCACGGTCTCCTGCAGCTCCGCGACCTCAAACTTCGAGACGCAGACGCACAAAACGCGCATGTCGCTCTCCGTATATGCGCCCTTGCCCTCCCAGTACGTCACGCCGCGGCCAAGGCGCGACATGATGCTGCGCGGGAGCTCGGGGTCTGCGTCCCTTGTGAAGATGAGCACCTGCACATTGATGTTCTGCTGGTGCCCGCGGTCGATGAAGAGCGAGCAGAACACCGTGTAGATGACAGAGTAGATGGCCGTCTGGATGTCGAAGAGCAGTGCGCAGGCGACATAGAGCACGATGTTGAAGCCCAGCGAAAAACGTCCGACGGTGAAGCGGCTGCCGCGCTTTGTGAGGCACAGGCCGACAACATCGAGCCCTCCGGTCGAGCAGCCGCAGGTCAGAGCCAAGCCAAGGGCAAAGCCGCACAGAATGCCGCCGACGAGGCACGAGGCGAGAGGATCGTCCAAGATCGGCACAGCGGGCGACTGGATCACGCTCAAAAAGAGCGACGACGCGCCCACGCAGATCAGCGTGCGGATCAAAAACGCGCGCCCGAGGTCGCGCCACGCGAGATACAGCACCGGAATATTGATGAGAAAATACAAGATACCGGCGATGTCCACCCCCGCGGGCAGCTCGACAGCCTGCGCGAGCAGTGTTCGGATGATCTGGCTCAGTCCGACCACGCCGCCGGAATAGAGGCCCATCGGTACGACGAAAAGGTTCACGCCCAGCGCGTAGAGGAATGTTGCGAAAACCGCGATCAGGACGCGCGCCCATTTGTTTTGCAGCGCTTTGTGCAGCATAGCTCTTGCCCTCACTTTTCTCCGCACTGACCATTATTCTATGTACCCGTGCGGGTCTTATTCGCTTGTTACCTTTTGATTATAGCCCATAGCGGAGGCACTTGTAAAGCCTTCTCCGCGCGCGGGAGAGCGTGCGCGACACCGTGGACTTGTCCCGCCCGATGGCCGCGGCGATCTCCGTGACGGTCATGTTTTCCTCGTACCGCAGGCGCAGCAGCTCGCGCTGGCGGGCGGTAAGCTCCTCCTCGCGGGCAAGGCGCAGATTGCGCTTGAGGCGCATGAGGTCGCTCTCGTTGTCGCCCGCGTGCGCGGCGATCCAGGCGGTCATATCGCCGTAAACTTCATTGTTGCGCATACTATAAGGTGTACTTTTCATTGCGGTAATAGCCCCTTTCGTAATAGTGCCGCGTCAGCTCGGCCAGCTCGCGCGACTGGCGCTGAAGCTGCTGGAGCTCTAAGATACGCCGCTTGAGTCGCTCGCGCTCCTCCTTCGTCGGTGCGGCCTTGGCCTGCTCGCGCAGCACCGTGATGCGCATACGGAAGCGCAGCGCGTCCTCGCGGTAGACAAACGACATCTGATACAGCGTCATAGCGTGCTCGCCTCCCCTAATATGTACTCAAACGACCGGAGCGCTTCGCGCGCAAAGCGCGGAAAGCAGTCCGCGCAGACGGTCACGCCGTTTCGGTACCACAGCGTTTCTCCCGCGTAAATGTCCTGCGCGCAGAGCGAGCAGACCGCGTGCACCGAATCATGGTGTCTTTTTCCTGCGTACAACAAAATTCCTCCTTTTTTCAAATTCCCTGTTGACAAACGAATCGAAGTCTGGTAATATACAACCTGTTCGTTGCTGAGATGCTGGTATAGCTCAGCTGGTAGAGCAGCTGATTTGTAATCAGCAGGTCGGGGGTTCGAATCCGTCTACCAGCTCCACCGACAAGCAAACAATTTCATATGGGGGAATTCCCGAGTGGCCAAAGGGGGCAGACTGTAAATCTGTTGTCAGTGACTTCGGTGGTTCGAATCCACCTTCCCCCACCAAGAACGAGTTGATGAAAGTCAGCTCGTTCTTTTTGTTTTGTAGTGGTTTGGAAAATGTAAGCGATACGCCAGCGGCGTATCAGAGCCGCTCTGCGGCCTGCGTCGAGATCACACTTTCGTCGTTTTACCACAAAAGCAAAAATATCGAGCTGCCCTTAGGCTGGCTCGATATTTTCTTTCTCTCTATTTTTTCGCGTCCGTCCTTTTCAGGGCGGCGCGTTTTCTTTTTCTGCTGCGGGGATCAGCCGCCGTAACGGTATCGGCGGCGTGCGCCGCGGGCAAACTGAGGAGAACGCTCGCCGCGGCACGCCATCAAGTACAAAGAACTTGTTAGCAAAATCAAGATATCACAAGAATCTTGCTATGTCAAGAATAAAATTACAAGTTTCTTGTTATAATTGATTGACAGATACAAGCTTCTGCGATAGAATACAGTCAAATCTTGTCGCAGCCTGCGTTTTCTGGGGGAATTTTGATGAGTTTTGGCAAACAAATGCGTCTGCGGCGTGAGGAGCTTCATCTCTCGCGCGCGGCGCTGGCGGAGGAGCTTGGCGTTTCGCCCTCTGCCATCAGCAACTATGAAAACGGCGTCAGCTCGCCGAAGGAGGAGGTGCTGCTCCGGCTGTTCGATGCGCTTGAGATCGACCCGAACTACCTTTACCGCGATTCGTTCCGCTCAGGCAGCTTCGTCTGCTCGCGCGCGGAGCAGGATTTGATTGAAAAGTGCCGCTCGCTCTCGCCGCTCGAGCGCGAGACGGTAGGCAGCCTCGTCAGCGCCCTGTGCACGATGCACGCGAGACAGGACGGTGTGGGCGCGCCGCGCCGCATCCCGCTCTACCGCTCGATCGAGGCAGCGGGCTACGCCGCCCCCGTGCCAGGCGAGGATTTTGACTACATCGTCGACCACGGCGATGTGCCGCCGGGAGCGGAATTCGCCGTGCGCATCCGCGACGACAGTTTAGAACCCGTGCTGCACAGCGGCAGCGTCGCCTACCTCAATCACGACCCGCTGCATGCGGGCGACGTGGGCATCTTCTGCGTCGGGGGCGACATGCTCTGCAAGCAGTATTACCGCGACCCGCTCGGCGTTTCGTACCTCTTCTCTCTGGGGCGGGACCGCAGCGGCGCGGACATCGTCTGCGGCCCTGAGAGCGGAAAGCGCTTTATCTGCTTTGGGCATGTGATCCTGCCTCACCGCGTGCCGCTGCCAGGCATAGGCCTATGAGCGGGAAAAAGGCGCATTTTTGCGTGGAAAAGACTTGAATCGTTCACAAATTCTGCTTATAATATAAGTTTGGAAATCAATAAAAAAGAAGGAAGCGTATTTCTTATGACGAAAATTGACATTTTCTCCGGCTTTCTGGGCGCTGGCAAGACCACGCTCATCAAAAAGCTGATCGCGGAAGCCTACAGCGGCGAAAAGCTCGTGCTGATCGAGAACGAATTCGGCGAGATCAACATCGACGGCGGCTTTCTCAAGGAGTCCGGCATCGAGATCTCCGAGATGTCCGCGGGCTGCATCTGCTGCTCCCTCGTCGGTGACTTCAACAAGGCTCTCAAAGAGGTCGTGGCGCAGTTCCACCCCGACCGCATCCTCATTGAGCCGAGCGGCGTCGGCAAGCTCTCCGACGTCATCGTCGCCGTCGAGCGCACGGTCGACGAGTGCCCGGGTGAGCTCAAGCTCAACAGCTATGTCACCGTGGCCGACGCCAGCAAGGTCAAGGTCTATATGAAGAACTTCGGTGAGTTCTACAACAACCAGATCGAGGCCGCCGGCACGATCGTTCTTTCCCGCACGCAGAAGCTCTCGCAGGAAAAGCTCGAGGCTGCCGCCGCGATGCTGCGCGAGAAGAACCCCGACGCCGCCATTCTGACGACTCCGTGGGACGAGCTGGACGGCAAGACCATCCTCTCCGCCGTCGAGAAGGTGTCGCTGAGCGACGAGCTTCTGGAAAAGATGCGCCGCGAGCACGAGATCGAAGAGGCCGAGCACGAGCATGAGCATCACCATCATCACGATCACGATGAACATGACGAGCACGACTATGAACACGAGCACCATCATGACCACGATGAGGATGAGCATGACCACGAGCACGAGCATCATCACGACCATGACCATGACGAGCACGACGAGCACGAGCATCACCACCATCACCACGACGGCGAGGAGTGCGACGATCCCGAGTGCGAGTGCCACCATCACCATCATCACCACGCCGACGACGTCTTCTCCTCCTGGGGCAAGGAGACGCCGAAGAAGTTCAGCAAGGAAGCGCTTGAGGACATGCTCCACAAGCTGGACAGCGGCGACTACGGCCACATCCTGCGTGCCAAGGGCATCGTGAACGGCGAGGACGGCTGGCTCGAATTCGACTACGTGCCCGAAGAGCATGAGGTCCGCGCGGGCCATCCCGACTACACGGGCCGTCTGTGCGTTATCGGCGCGGAGCTCAAGGAAGACGGCCTTGCAGAACTGTTTGGAGTGTAATTCATGGATATTCCTGTTTATCTGGTCGCCGGATTCCTCGATTCCGGCAAAACGAGCTTTATCAACGGCATTTTGGAGGACGGCTTTGCCCGCGAGGACAAGACGCTTCTCATTTGCTGCGAAGAGGGCGACGAAGAATACGAGAAGAAGGCGCTCGACAACGTCACCGTCGTCACGGTGGACGACGAAGAGGAGCTGACGCTCGCCTTCTGCAAGGAGCTCGAAAAGAAACACCACCCTAAGCAGGTGCTCATCGAGTACAACGGCATGTGGCAGATGGAAAAGCTCTACCGCGAGGTGCTGCCTGCCAACTGGGTGCTCTATCAGATCATGACGTTCGTGCAGGCGCCGACGTTCGAGCTGTTCGTCAAGAACATGGGTCAGCTCATGATGGAAAAGATCACGAACGCGGACATGATCGTCTTCAACCGCTGCGACGACAAGCTCAAAGAGAGCCTGCGCGCGCGCAATCTGCGCATGGTCAACCGCCGCGCGGACATCTACCTTGAGGACAACGACGGCAACAGCGAGGACTACCTGACCGGCGACGAGTGCCCGTTCGACATGACGCCCGACCTCATCGACATTCCCGACGACGACTACGGCGTGTGGTACGTCGACGCGATGGACCATCCCGACCGCTGGGATGGCAAAAAGGTCCACATGAAGCTCATCATGTGCCACTCGAAGAAGTTCCCGGGCATCCACTGCCCCGGCCGCTTCGTGATGACCTGCTGCGAAAACGACATCCAGTTCGTCGGCATCGTCGCCAAGGGCGACAGCCTGAAGGCCTACAAGAATCGCGACTGGGTCGATATCACTGCCACGGTCAAAAAGGAGCACCTCGACGCCTATGAGGGCGAGGGCCCCGTGCTGTACGTCGAGCGCATCACCACCACGTCGAAGCCCGCGCAGGAAGTCGTGTCGTTCTGACGACGCGATTTGCGGAGGTAAGGTGAATCAGCAGCGCGCGCAGCGCTGCGGAGTTTTCTCCTACTAACCCGCAGGGGGGCGCGAATAAAGGGGACATTCTCTTCTCGAAGAGAATGTCCCCTTTTGAATCCCAAGGGAAGGATGAGGGGGAACCCCCTCGCCCCCCGACATTGCGGTTTTGAGGCTTGAAGAGCTGCTCAGCCTGCGGAATCGGGTACCTGCCGGGTGATGGTTCTAAACGATTTGACTTTTTTCTATCTTCGCTGTCGCTCCCTGATCTGAATGCAGTCTTGGTAGAATCCCCTGCCGTCGCTAGATTTTGCCAACCTTGCTGCCCCCCAAAGCGGCATCGCTGCGCTCGCCGCACTTTTAAGTTATCGTATATTTTTTACGATGGCCATGTGGTCATATCCGCGGTGCGCCGCTTGCGCTGTGCGCCTTGCCGTCACCAAGCTTTACACGCAGCGGCGGCAGTTCGATGCCGAGCATCAGTTTGACGAGCCAGGCAAAAAACAGCAGCACTAAAATCGGGATCAGACACGACGTAACGAGCATGACGGCGAGGGCCTCGATAAAGCGGTTCAGGACGGTTTTGAGCTGCTCGACCGCGTCATTCACCGCACCGCTGATGCCCTCGGTCACCTTGGAAAAGAGGCCGGAAAGGCCGCTCTTTTCCCCCTCGTCTGTCTCGCCCGAGGTGGCGGACTGGATATTCTCGGTCGTCTGCTCGGCGTTTGCGATGGTCTCTTCGATCGAGGTGCGGTATGTGTCCTCAATCATGCTTGAGACTTTGACACCCGCGGGAATGGCAAACGCGATGGCGAGCGCGAAGAGCAGCAAATGCCACGCGAGCTTCCCCAGCGCGGCGCGCAGCTTTTCGGAAAAGAGCGCAGCGATGCCAAGCGCGCAGGCTGCGGGGATCAGGATCGTGAACGACACGTAGGATGTGATCGTCAGCAGATACTTTTCCAAAAAGATGGCGCAGAGCACGATGAGGAAATAGCCGCTCAGGTCGGCGAGCTTTTCGGCGATGGGCGTCGCGGTGTCGCCCGGCAGGAGCGTGATGGCTGCGCTTGCGGCGGTGGACGCCGCTGTCAGCTCGAGCACCGTCTCCTGCTTTTCCACGAGCGCGTCGATGGATGATTGATGGTACGCAGGGTCGGACGCTCTCTTCCCTACCGCGAAGATGGAAAGGAGCGCCGCCAGAACGAGTAGCGCCGCGAGCGCGGCCTTCTTAGTTGTCACTGAATGCATAGTCGCCTCCAAAAAACGGGATGGCTCTATCATACCGAAACGGCGGAAGATGTCAAGAAAGCGCGGTTGCGGTCGCATCGCCGCGCGCGGTTTCAGTCCTCTCCATCACGTCGAAAACATAGAGAAGCGGTATGAAAATGCTAACATTCCGCTAATTTCTTTCGAATTTTTTCAAATTTTACATACCTTTTTCGAATTCTGTCTTGTCACCTGCCTTGTTTTTACGGAAAGTTCGTGATAGAATACAGATACGACAGGATCAGCAAATCTTTTTTCATTGATTCTGTCAAAACGGAAGTTTTTTCTTCCCCGTTTCCGGCGCGAAAGCGCCTGTACTGATCTGACAAGCAAATCAAGCAATGTTTGGCAAACCTGCTGAAAAGCAGGGACGCAAAGCCAGAGGGGTCTAAGGCCGCCGTGTGCGGTTATGACAGCCGGTTGCAAATCATTCGGAAGGGCAGCGCCCTTCCTGCACCGCCCGGCCCTCTCTGAAAGCAAGGTACAGGCGGGAAAGCTTTTTTGCCGAAAAGAGGGGGATGAACATGCGACAAACATTTTATGAGTTCTGCATGCTGCACGAAAGGACAAACTTACTGAAAGAATGGGACGAATCGCGCAATTTTCCGCTCACGCCGGACACCGTTTCCTACGGCAGCAAGAAAAAAGTCTGGTGGACGTGTGAAAACGGCCATTCGTGGCAGACGACGGTGCATGTGCGCTCCGAGGGGAGCGGCTGCCCGTACTGTACGGGGCGAAAGGTCCTGCCCGGCTTCAACGATTTGGAAACGCTCTATCCCGACGTGGCCGCGCAGTGGGACCGTGAGAAAAACGGCTCGCTCTCGCCGCGCGACGTCTCCACGGGCTCGAAGATCCGCATCTGGTGGCGCTGTCCGGAGGGGCACTCGTGGCAGTCGCCCGTCGCCTCGCGCACGGCGTGGGGGCACGGATGCCCCGTGTGCGCGGGCAAGACGATCGTCACGGGTGAAAATGACCTCGCCCACCTCCAGCCCGAGATTGCCGCACAGTGGGACAAGCGCAAAAACGGGCGATTGAAGCCCAGCGAGGTCGCCGTCAGCTCTAACCGTCCCGCATGGTGGCGCTGCGAGCTGGGGCATTCCTACCGCGCGACGGTCGCCTCGCGCACGCAGCGCAAGACCGGATGTCCCTACTGCGCGGGACGCAAGGTGCTCAAGGGCTTCAATGATCTCAAGACGCTCTGCCCCGACATTGCTTCGCAGTGGCATCCGTCGCTCAACGGCGCGCTGACGCCGGAGATGGTCACACCCGGCAGCAACAAAAAGGTCTGGTGGCAGTGCTCCATGGGACACGTGTGGAAATCGGTCGTCTATCCGCGCACCGGCGCGCAGCAATGCGGCTGCCCCGTCTGCGCCGGAAAGGTGAGCACAACACACGCGCGGCGTTACGCCCAGCTCGACGAAATTCGCACCTTTACCGAGCTGTGACAAGACCAATTCTATAAAAACGATCAAGGTCGCGGGAAGCGATGTGCTTTCCGCGGCCTTACTTTTTGCCTGATTTGGACGCACTGTCAGCACTATGTTTAGTGCTGACGCGTTTTCTTTCCCGCTTTCGCTAAAAAGCAGCGCCCCTCTCTATTGCGGCGAGGGGCGGTACAATCTGTTCAATGAGTCAACTTGTTGCCGCAGGCAAAACAAATGATTGTTATATGTGGACACTTGCGCCTGATTTTTCCCTGTGCTATAATGCAGTTACTTTAATCGGATAAATTACCTGTAAAGGAGAATCATCATGGATTATATGGCTCTTTCCGCTGCCGAGTGGCAGCAGGAATACGACAAGGTGTCCGCCGAATACGAGAGCTGGAAGGCCAAGGGCCTCAAGC
>OGLF01001874.1_pt1 | contig 10675 bp, 10 predicted proteins | sample 1572701 | NCBI WGS metagenome assembly OGLF01 (sample SAMEA2581910, study PRJEB24529) | metagenome | biome: Human gut stool | place: China | collected 2011 | reverse complement strand
ACATCCGGTCATAGACAGCAGCGCCACAACTAACAGCATCCCGCTTATAATATGCATGATCCGTTTCTCCATCTTCTGCTCCTTTATTTCACATAGTTCATCGGAACACGTACTGTAAATGTAGTTCCCTTTCCAGGCTCACTGTACACATTTATAATACCCTTATGCATAAAAGTCAAGAAAAGACTTGGAGATCGGGCTTTGCGGCGGCAATGGAAAAAGGGTGCGGATGATGCCGGCATGGGATGTAAAAAGATTGTCGCAAATTGCGGCGAGATCACGGGGAAAGCCTCTTTTCAAATCCGTGCAGATTCCTTATAATATAGAAGAAATCGGACAGGAAAAAGTCTGATCGGAAAGAGAGGTAATGGACATGCTCTGGCTGGAACATATTTCACCGGAACAGTTGCAGATGGGGATTGCAGTGTGCAGTCTGCTCACCGTGATGCTTCTGATTGTCACATTACATAAGATAAACAGAATCCAGAGATATATACAGAAGAAACAGACCGGCACCGACAGAATGGAGAGCGCAGAGTTCGGGAGCGCTTTTCCGGCGGAAGGTGTTTCGCAGTGTGAGGCGGCAGCCGAAGGAGCGAAAAAATACCCGGCGGACATGCTGATTGATGAGGTTATTGAAGAGGTATTTTCTTAAGAAAATCTTCATAAAAACGAAAAACTGGCAAAATGCACAAAAAACAGCCGGAAGTCTTGTAAAATGGGGCTTCCGGCTGCCTCTTTCTATAGAAAAACAGCGGCATGAAGACGCGGAAAGCCCCGAAAACTTGACAAAAAACAGTACCTTTGTTATAATTCCTGCTGTAACAAATCCGTAACAATTGTAACAAAATATGAATAAAACAGCACAAAGGTGTAATACTATTTCAATAAACATGTGATTACACCGATGGAGGGTTCTATGAGTTTGAAGAAAAGAGCGATTGAGGGAATCGTGGTTGCCGGATCTCTGGTGATGATGAGCACAATCGCACAGGCTGCTGATCTTGACGGAGTACAGGTAAGGAATGCAGCGGTACAGGCAGAGACGGACTTCGCTACAGTGGGAACAGCAGGAGTTGTTGCCCGGTTAGATCAGTTAGAAGCAGAGGCATTTGGTGATATTGAAGCGGCGACAGCCGGTGTGAATCAGACAGGAAGACTTCTGGTCGCTACGGCGGAGGAAGCGGTTTCGGATACAGAAGCTGCGGAGACATTAGATGCACAGCTGCAGCAGGCCGAAGCAACAGAGGCACAGCAGGCAGATGCTGAGCAGAGCGAGACAGAGGCAGCGCAGAGCCAGGCAGATGGTGAGCAGACAGCGGATGCAGAGCAGACAGACGCCGGCGGGCAGCCGGAGGATGCACAGAGCACGGATGCAGATCAGATGTCTGCGGAAGAGCAGGAGTGGCAGAACCGCCTGATGGCAGATGTCGACGATTTCCTGTATATCAGGGAATCCGGAGACGAGAATGCAGCGATTGTCGGCAAATTATACAAGGGAGATGTGGCAGAGATCACCGAGGCTGGTGATACCTGGACACATGTGGAATCCGGAAACGTAGACGGATATGTGAAAAATTCCTACTGCGTGACGGGATCGGAAGCATATACCTATGCGAACGATACATTTGATACAGAGGTAGAGATCCAGACGAACGGACTCCGCATCAGAAGCAGCGCAGACCCGGATGCGTCCGTGCTGGCAGCGGTATCGACGGGAATGACTTTTCCGCTGGATGCAGATGCAGAGACCGTAGACGGATGGGTTGCGATCGATTACAAGGGAACCACCGGTTATGTGAGCGCAGAGTATGTGACGACGGAGCTTGCACTCGGTGAGGCTGTCACGATCGAGGAGGAGCAGGCAGCAGCTGCGAAGGCTGCGGCAGAAGCGGCAAAGTCCGCACAGGTGTCCAGCGCGGGTACCGTTCAGAATTCTGCAGTGGCCGCTTCGGTGGATGACGTGACACTGCTTGCCGCACTGATTCAGTGCGAGGCAGGAAACGAGTGCTACGAAGGACAGCTTGCAGTCGGTGCGGTTGTTATGAACCGTGTGAGATCCGGCAGATATGCGGGCAGCATTTACGGTGTAATATATCAGGCAGGACAGTTCCCGCCGGCAGGAAGAGGATCCGTTGCAAGTATTGCGGCAAACGGTCCGAAGTCCAGTTGTATTCAGGCGGCACAGGAAGCAATCAACGGTGCTGACAATACGGGCGGCGCTACCTGCTTTAGCAGAGCTTCCCGAGGACACGCGGGTGTGGTAATCGGAAACCACGTATTTTATTAAACAGGTATCATGGCAGAGCCGTGGGAAATGACAAGACATTTCCTACGGCTTTTCTTGTATTTTCAAATCAAATATAGTAATATGATATTTAACGGGGAAAATAGTGTTAGAGATCCGGACAGAAAATAATTGGAGGTTAGATAATGGGAGGATTATTAGTAGCTTTTTTGATTTTGGTTATTCTGGTATTGGCAGTTGTGGTGTCCTGTATCAAGATCGTGCCGCAGGCGCATGCGTACATTGTGGAGCGTCTGGGCGGATATCTTGCGACATGGCCGGTAGGTCTTCACCTGCTGATACCGTTTATTGACCGCGTGGCGAAGAAGGTTACCCTGAAAGAGCAGGTGGTTGACTTCCCGCCGCAGCCGGTAATCACAAAGGATAATGTTACGATGCAGATTGATACGGTCGTTTATTTCCAGATCACAGATCCGAAGCTGTATGCATACGGTGTGGAGAACCCGCTGATGGCGATCGAGAACCTGACCGCAACGACACTGCGTAACATCATCGGTGATCTCGAGCTGGATGAGACACTGACATCCAGAGAGACGATCAACACGCAGATGAGAGCAACACTTGATGTGGCAACAGATCCTTGGGGCATCAAGGTAAACCGTGTAGAGCTTAAGAACATCATTCCGCCTGCAGCGATCCAGGATGCGATGGAGAAGCAGATGAAGGCAGAGCGTGAGCGAAGAGAAGCGATCCTTCGTGCAGAAGGTGAGAAGAAGTCTACCGTCCTCGTGGCAGAAGGTAAGAAAGAATCCGCAATTCTCGATGCAGAGGCAGAGAAGCAGGCGGCAATTCTTCGTGCAGAGGCGAAGAAGGAGGCAACCATCCGCGAGGCAGAAGGTCAGGCTGAGGCAATTCTTAAGATTCAGCAGGCAAACGCAGACGGTCTCCGCATGATCAAGGATGCGGCTCCGGATCAGGGCGTCATCCAGTTAAAGAGCCTTGAGGCATTTGCAAAGGCGGCAGACGGCAAGGCGACGAAGATCATCATTCCGTCTGAGATTCAGGGAATCGCAGGGCTGGCAAAATCTGTGACAGAAATAGCTCTGGAGAACAAATAGAACATCAGATAGATCAGATTGAAATAGGGGGCTGTCACGAGAGTGGCAGCCTGTTTATTCTGCAACTGGAAGCACTAAGCGACAAGGAGGAACGCAATCATGAACTTAAAAGGACGCAATTTCTTAAAACTGATGGATTACACACCGGAAGAGATTCTCTACCTGATTGATCTGGCAGCGGATCTTAAGAGCAAGAAGAAGCAGGGAATTCTGCATGACAGTCTGATCGGAAAAAATATCGCGCTGATTTTCGAGAAGACAAGCACCCGCACACGGTGTTCTTTTGAGGTGGCAGCACATGATCTCGGAATGCATGTGACTTACCTTGATCCATCCGGTTCGCAGATCGGCAAAAAAGAGAGCATTCCGGATACCGCGCGCGTGCTGGGACGCATGTTTGACGGTATCGAGTACCGCGGATACGGACAGGACATTGTGGAGGAACTGGCAAAATATGCAGGGGTTCCAGTGTGGAACGGTCTGACGAATGAGTTCCATCCGACGCAGATGCTTGCAGATATGCTGACGGTCCGGGAACACCTGGAACACTTAAAGGGTGTGAAGTTTGTATACATGGGCGACGCCCGCTACAATATGGGCAATTCCCTGATGGTGACCTGCGCAAAGCTCGGTATGGACTTTGTCGCATGTACTTCTAAGAAATATTTTCCGAACGAGGAGCTGGTGGATTACTGCAAAAAAGTGGCGGCCGGGACAGGAGCGTCGATCACGCTGACTGAGGATGTGGCAGAAGGCACGAAGGACGCGGACGTCATTTACACGGATGTCTGGGTATCGATGGGTGAGCCGGACGAAGTCTGGGCAGAGCGCCTGCGGGATCTGATGCCGTATCAGGTCAACAAGGCAGCCATGGCAAATGCCAAGCCAACGGCGATCTTCATGCACTGCCTGCCGGCATTTCATGACTTAAAGACCAAGATCGGTAAGGAAGTCTATGAAAAATTCGGTTACAGCGAGCTTGAGGTGACCGACGAAGTATTTGAGAGTGAGCAGTCGGTTGTATTTGACGAGGCAGAGAACCGCATGCACACGATTAAGGCAGTCATGCTTGCTACACTGGGAGAATAAGAGGGAACATCATGAAAGCAGAACTACTTTCCGTTTTAAGAGATGCCGACGATTACGTGTCCGGGCAGGATCTGTGTGAAAAGTTCGGCGTATCCCGGACGGCGGTCTGGAAGGGCATCAACCAGCTCAAGGAAGCCGGGTATGAGATCGAGGCGGTGCCGAACAAGGGATATAAGCTGTTGTCGGTGCCGGACACACTGAGCGAGGAAGAATTAAAAAGTATCCGCAAGACCGCGTGGGTCGGACAGGAGATTTTTTACTATCCGGTCATCGACTCCACCAATACCAGGGCGAAGCAGCTGGCGGAGGAAGATTACCCTACCGGAACGCTTGTGGTCGCCGGACAGCAGGATGCAGGCAGAGGCAGAAGAGGAAGAAGCTTTGAGTCCCCGCAGGGAGCCGGCATTTTTATGACGCTGATGTTAAAGCCGGAGTTGTCGCCCGTGAATGCGCCGATGCTGACGCTGGTGGCGGCGCTTGCGGTGTCTGCGGCGATCGTGAAGACGACAGGCAGACCGGCGGGCATCAAATGGCCGAATGACATTGTCATGAACGGGAAAAAAGTTTGCGGTATTCTGACGGAGATGAGCGCACAGATGGATTATGTCAATCACATTGTGATCGGCATTGGCATCAACGTTCACAATGAATCGTTCCCGGAGGAGATTGCCCCGGTGGCAACTTCGCTCTACATGGAGACCGGAGAACATTTTAACCGCGCGGCTCTGATTGAGGAAGTATGGGAACAGTTTGAACATTATTATGCAATTTTCATGGAGACCGAGGATCTGAGCGGTCTTGTGAAGGAGTACGATACGCATCTGATCAACCGGAACCAGATCGTGAAGGTGCTTGATCCGAAGGAACCGTTTGAGGGAAAAGCGATGGGCATCACGCCGCGGGGCGAGCTGATCGTGGATACCTGGGAGAGCAGAAGACTTGTATCTGCAGGAGAAGTCTCTGTGCGCGGTGTCTACGGATATGTGTAAGGGATACTGTGCAAACAGTGTCTGTGGAAACGGTTTGGAAAGGAATGTCTGAATGGAAGAAGTGGTACTGTGCGGTGCGAGCGCATACAATAAAAAATTTTATCTGAACGAGGACTTTAAAGGTCTTCCGGAGCAGATCAAGAATGAACTGAAGATCATGTGCGTGCTTTTCACGGAGGATGTGGGCGGTATTTTTCAGCTGGTGTTCAGCGAAACGGGCGAACTGGAATTCCGCACCTCCTGCGATGAAAATGATCTGCTGTACGACGAGATCGGCTGCGGACTTAAGATCCGTCAGTTACAGCAGACAAAACAGGAACTGCTGGAAGCGCTGCAGATGTATTATAAGGTTTTATATGTGGGAATATAGGGGGTACGGACGATGATAATGACGATTGATGTTGGAAACACAAATATTACCGTGGGAGTATTCCGGGGAGACGAGGTGGTATCGAATTTTCGTATCACGACGAAAATGCCCCGTACATCCGATGAATACGGGATGCTGTTGAGCAACCTGCTGGAGCAGAATTCGATTTCACATGACGATATTGAGGATGCGATTATCGCATCGGTTGTTCCGAATGTGATGCATTCCCTCGAGGGGGCGATTATCAAGTATTTTAGCATCCGCCCGATTATTGTGGAGCCGGGAACCAAGACCGGTATCCGTGTCGTGACTGAGAACCCGCGCCAGATCGGTGCGGACCGTATTGTGGATGCAGCGGCAGCGTATGAGCTGTATGGCGGACCGGTGCTTGTCCTTGATTTTGGCACGGCAACCACGTACGATCTGGTGGACAAGGACGGCGCGTTTGTATCCGGCGTTACAGCTCCAGGAATCCGCATTTCCGCAAAAGCATTGTGGGAAGATGCGGCGAAGCTTCCGGAGATTGAGATCCGCAAGCCGGCGAGCATCCTCGCGAAGGAGACGATCTCCTCCATGCAGGCAGGGCTTGTCTACGGGCAGATCGGACAGACGGAATACATCATCCGTCATATGATCGATGAGGCGAACATGGGCGAGGTCAAGGTCGTGGCAACCGGCGGACTGGGCAGAATTATTGCAAATGAGACCACAATGATCGATGTGTATGACCCGAACCTGACATTGAAGGGCATGAATCTCATCTATAAAAAGCAGAACCGTAAATCCGGGAAGATTAAATAAGTAGAAAATGAGGGTGGCAGCGTGGCAATAATCCGAACACTGCAGATAGGAAATGTAACCTTAGAAAATAATTTGATACTGGCACCAATGGCAGGCGTAAGCGACCTGCCATTTCGCTTGCTTTGCAGGGAACAGGGCGCGGGGCTGGTGTGCATGGAAATGGTGAGCGCCAAGGCGATTCTGTATAAGAACCGCAACACGGAGGAGCTTCTTACCATTGATTCAAAGGAGCACCCGGTATCGCTGCAGCTTTTCGGCTCCGATCCGGATATTATCAGTGAGATTGCGAAGCAGATTGAGGAGCGGCCGTTTGACATTCTGGATCTGAATATGGGCTGTCCGGTTCCGAAGGTCGTCAACAACGGGGACGGCTCCGCGCTCATGAAAAATCCGCGGCTTGCCGGGGAGATCATAGAGAAGACGGCGCGGGCGATCAAAAAACCGCTGACGGTGAAGATACGTAAGGGATTCGATGATGCACACGTCAATGCGGTCGAGCTGGCGCACATTGCGCAGGAGAGCGGTGCGGCGGCGGTCGCGGTGCACGGGCGCACCAGAGAGCAGTATTATGCCGGACATGCGGACTGGGACATTATCCGCCAGGTGAAGGAGGCGGTATCGATTCCCGTCATTGGAAACGGGGATATCCGGACGCCGGAGGATGTGGCAGCGATGGCAGAGCAGACCGGCTGCGACGGCTACATGATCGCGCGCGGAGCGGAGGGCAATCCCTGGATTTTCCGTCAGATCCTGCATTATTTTGATACGGGCGAGCACCTTGCCCGGCCGGATTTCTCGGAGGTGACGGAGATGCTTCTGCGCCATGCAAAGATGCAGATCGACTGCAAGGGAGACTATACGGGCATCCGTGAGATCCGCAAGCATGCGGCATGGTACACCGCGGGATACCGTAATTCGTCCAAGCTTCGAGGAAGGATCAACGAGGTGGAGAATTACGAGCAGCTCGAGGCATTATTCCGGGAAGTGGAGTCATATAATGAGAAAAACGGATATGAGGCATAGGAATGTCCTATTCCAATGAGTTTCTTAGAAATTTCCGACCGGTATTTCTGGCGATCTTAAAGGCGCAAAGCTTTCGCCCGGAGCGCGTGGAGCTTGTGGTGATTGACGAGGAGCAGAGCCATGTCTTTGAACCGGCGGATGTGCGCGATGTGCTCGAACAGATCGGAGACGATCTGAATTATCTTACGGTGTACACCGGACGCGCCGCATATTTTTCCGGGTTTGCAGAGAGAATGTATGAGGAGAACGGGCTGGTGGTGATGGTTTTTCCAAAAACCAGACTGTCTGCGTGGGAAGGACAGGCGGGGGTGAGAGAAACGTTTCTGACCCGGAAGGTAATCCTGGATTTTGAGTGGGAGGGAGCATACCGGACAGAGATGATCTGCGCCGCGGCAACCTACATTCCGATCCACAAAAAGCCCTGGAAACAGGGCGAAAATCTTGACATCATGGTGCCTATCGGTTATAATACTGTGATTGTTAAGAGCATGCATCACCAGAGAGAAAAGCTTGGACGTGACCGATTTGAAGAAGCTTTTTATGAAAATTGAACTGATAAAAATTACAAAGAAGGGTAGAGAGTAATGGACAAGAAAAACATTCTGACGTATGAAGGACTCAAAAAACTGGAGGACGAATTAGAGGATTTAAAGGTTGTCAAGAGAAAGGAAGTCTCCCAGAAGATCAAGGAAGCAAGAGAGCAGGGCGATCTGTCCGAGAATGCAGAGTACGATGCAGCGAAGGACGAGCAGAGAGATATTGAGGCACGTATTGAAGAGCTTGAGAAGATCCTCAAGAATGCTGAAGTATTTGTAGAGGAAGAGGCTGACTTAGATAAGGTAAGTATCGGATGTCAGGTAAAGATCTTAGACTGTGAATTCGACGAGGAGCTGACCTACAAGATCGTGGGTTCCACAGAGGCAAACAGCTTAAAGGGCAAGATTTCCAATGAGTCGCCGGTTGGTAAGGCGCTTCTTGGAAAGAAAATCGGCGATACCGTAACGGTAACGACACCGGCAGGAGAGTTCGAGTACAAGATACTTTCCATTCACAGATCATCAAACGAGTAGAGCATGACCGTCTGCGGACTCCGCTTCATGCGGACAGGCGGCGCAGGATAAATGGAGGAAAAGCATGGCAGAGCAGAATAATAACCAGCAGCAGGACGTCAACCAGCTGCTCAAGGTTCGTTATGATAAGTTACACGAACTGCAGGAGAACGGAAAGGACCCGTTCGTCATTACCAAGTATGACGTGACGAATCACAGCACGGATGTCAAGGAGCATTTTGAGGAGATGGAAGGCAAGGAGGTATCTCTTGCCGGACGTATGATGTTCAAACGTGTCATGGGTAAGGCATCTTTCTGCAATATTCAGGACTTAAAGGGACGTATCCAGATCTATGTAGCGCGCGACAGCATCGGCGAGGAGTCCTACGCGGATTTCAAAAAGTATGATGTCGGCGATATTTTAGGCGTGAAGGGTATCGTTTTTAAGACGAAAACAGGCGAGATTTCCATTCATGCAGCAGAGGTAACACTGCTTTCCAAGAGCTTACAGATTCTGCCGGAGAAGTTCCACGGACTGACGGATACCGATACCAGATATCGTCAGAGATATGTCGATCTCATCATGAATGAGGATGTGAAGGACACATTTGTGAAGCGTTCCAAGGTTATCAGCACGATCCGACGCTATCTGGACGGACAGGGCTTCATGGAGGTTGAGACCCCGATGCTCGTGTCGAATGCGGGCGGTGCGGCGGCAAGACCGTTTGAGACACATTTCAATGCGTTAGACGAGGACTTAAAGCTTCGTATTTCTCTGGAGCTTTACTTAAAGAGACTGATTGTCGGCGGCATGGAGCGTGTCTATGAGATTGGCCGCGTATTCCGTAATGAGGGTCTGGACACCAGACACAATCCGGAATTCACACTGATGGAGCTGTACCAGGCATACACCGACTATTACGGAATGATGGATCTGACTGAGAACATGTTCCGCTATGTGGCGCAGGAAGTATGCGGTACTACCGTGATCCCTTATGCAGAAGAGACCATCGACCTGGGCAAGCCTTTTGAGAGACTGACCATGGTAGATGCTGTCAAGAAATACGCAGGCGTTGACTTCGACCAGATTCCCGATACCGCTGCTGCGAAGAAGCTGGCAGACGAGAAGGGTGTACACTACGAAGAGCGTCATGCCAAGGGCGATATCCTGAACCTGTTCTTTGAAGAATTTGTAGAAGAACATCTGATTCAGCCGACCCTGGTTATGGACATGCCGCGCGATATTTCGCCGCTGGCAAAAACCCATCGCAGCAATCCCCGCCTGGTCGAACATTTTGATGCCTATATCGCAGGCATGGAAATGGGCTGTGTCTATTCCGAAATGTCTAATCCGCTGGAACAGCGCGCCCGCTTTGAAGCGCAGTGCGCCGATCGTGAAGCCGGTGATGATGAAGCTCAGATGCTGGATGAAGATTTTGTCGTCTCTTTGGAAAACGGCTTTCCTCCTTCCGGCGGTATGGGAATGGGAATTGACCGCTTGGCTATTCTGCTGACCGGAGCTTCCACCATTCGTGATGTTATCGCTTTTCCGACCCTGCGCAAAAGAGATTAGCCTTGACCAAAGCCCGCCTGAAATCATCTGCGCTCGGCAGAAAACTGAAGAATATATTAAAAAAAGGTTTTGCCGGATTGCGGATGGTTTTAGCCTGCGGGCTTTTTCTCGGCCTTTTTTTCTGGTTGCTGCATCAGCAGGAATATCGTTTTAAAAACGATGCGGCCAAAACCGTCGGTGAAACGGCTATTGAAATAAGCTATCCGGATATTATGGGCGGAGAAACGGCGGTGGAAGAGGCCGTCTCACAGGAAGAAAACACTCTGCCGCAAAATTTTTCCGATGGCCCGATTGAAGAAAAATATTTAATTGCCGATGAAATTGAAAGCGGCGTTTCTTTCCCCGAGCAGCCGGTGGAAGCCCGTTTGTTGCAGGAGCTTCCTCAAGAGATCGGAAGAGCGTCGTGTAGGGAAAG
>OGLF01001873.1_pt1 | contig 10678 bp, 11 predicted proteins | sample 1572701 | NCBI WGS metagenome assembly OGLF01 (sample SAMEA2581910, study PRJEB24529) | metagenome | biome: Human gut stool | place: China | collected 2011 | reverse complement strand
TAATTGATGCTTAATTCCATCAAAATCTTTATATTTTGCATCAATATGCAAGAAAATGTCATTGTTCTTGTAGTCCAAACATCGCATCAGCATCCTCAATTGCTCAGGATGCTGATGCGCCATAATCAAATATGCGTGTTGAGACATTAGTTCAATGAATCCACTACAGATTGAAGATACTCGAACGAATGAATTCGAAGTGGCTCTAATTTATCAGGCAGCTGCGTATAGTCTACCGGTTCAAACAAATCAAGAGCAGAAAGCTCAGCGATAGTACGGTATCGTGACATGAGACCAAGCTGTGTTAAGAATGAGCTCGCGCGATCATCGAGCGAGGACTCGCTATGCTTGCTGCGGATATACCAGAAGTTCTTTCGGTAAATTGTGCCAAAAGCAGTTCCGTGGAACGAACTTGTGACAAAGAGTTTTGCATGCTTGACCACATTCATATAAACGTCAGGTCCATAAGAGCGTATGAGTCTAATGTCGTTACGCCAGCACATTTTTAGAGTCCATTCTTTTGCTTCCATGAAATACACAGGCATTCCGGTCTTCTTAGAAATGGACTTCAGGAAATGTTGGACTTCTTCGGTGATGCTGAAACAGTAGTAGAAGATATAATCTCCACTAATAACAGGTGTATCACCAACGTCGACAAGTTATTCCCATTCGCTTTCACTAAGAAGCATGGTGGGATCTAGGCAGATAGGTACTTCGACGCCAGTTGCTTCCTTGATCCATTTCTGTGCATTCTTTTCTCGAACAGAAATTTTGTCAAAATGTTCAAGATAGTTCTCATAACGTTTTGTATCGCCTTCAAGAATGAAAGGATTGTTAGCGCCGAAACTCACAGCATAGGCGAATTTGGGTCGGTCCTTAACGAACGAGAGGTAGTATGCATCATCCGCATCAATGCACTTGATATTCCAAACTTGATCACTTCCGGTTATGAAGGCTTTATACTTATCGGCGAGCGGCTTAAGTTCTTCAATTGAAGAATACGTATCAGAGGACATATGGAAGTATCGTTTTTCGAATGCTTCATAAGAGTCGTACTGGTGTTTCATTTGACTCATATTGGTGGACCAAATCAGGCTTTTAATTGCTTGTTTCCAGTTTTTAGGCTTTGGAACCGGTGCGTACATATTACGCTGGCCCTGGTTGGAAAAATCAATTAACTCAGTCTTTTGGTGGAAATGGTTTTCTAAAATGTGTTGAAGCGCCAAAGCCTGAAGCATAGAGCCATTATTGTGGGACGCATGGAAAGTCATCATACCGATGGTGTCTGCGTTCGTTGTCATATTGTCTCCTTAATTGATTTTGAAAAAATATTCGAATATTGATTATTGAAATATCCGCTAATAGCCACGAGAAGAATGAGAAGATAAACATAATTTTGCATGACTCCAGCCCAGAATAAAGTTGTTTCAAATAGGGCTGAGTATAGGCACATGATTGTTAATGAAATTGTATGCTTTCGCATTGCACGCAATTGAACATGTCTTAGTCCAATAAATAGGACCAATATCATTAAAATGTATAGAATAATTCCAATAAAACCAGTAGTAACAAGTACATAAACATAGCTGTTGTCAAGCCAATATGTTGGGTACGGGGTTAGATTCATGCCATAAATTTCATTGGAAGCTAATCCGAGTCCTATCATCGTACGTGTGCTTGAGAAGAACGTTGGTAATGCTACCTCAAACAATGTTTCTCTGTTGGATTGATTCAACAAATCTGTTAATGGAATATTGGAAGCTCCTGCCACAAAGAAAACAAACAAGAAAAGTAATAGAAGACATTCAAGAAGTAATTTAAAATAACGTCTATTGGGTGTTTCTTTCAGCGACATGAACCCATAGCAGATTGCGTACACGATCAAACTTGAAATCGCATTACGAGAGGCGCTTCCCAACAGCATGAGAACACTTATAAGAAGTACAATCACATTCAGGATATTATGCTTAAAAGGAATGAGATGTCGAGCTTTGAGAATCATCCAAATGATAATATGGCATGCGCAAAATGCTCCTAGAGCATTGTAATGGCTAAAACCATAATCTGCTCTTACTCGACTCGAATCACTGAATACTGTCAAAGGATTAAGTAAACCGAGATCAGTTATATGAGTAGCAAACTGGAAAAATAAAATAAAAGAAAATGTATAAAATGCTGTAAGCAACATTTTATCGAATAGTCGATATGCCACTGTTACAGAGACCGTTGAAAACACGATCATAAGAAAGAGCATTTGCCTGAGTAAGATACCGTTCGTGTATTGCGCTAACGGTGGATTAACAAAAATAGCACCGAATAATATTATATAAATAATCAGCAAGGCAGATAATGCCGTTGACCAATGCATAGTGCCGATTTTTTTAGTACTTATTTTTTTACTGACATAAAGACCTAACATAGATAAAGAATAAAAAGTCTGTACCGCAGTAGTATTAAGAGGAACGTAATTGAATTCAGTGGTAATGGAGGCTCGGCTAAGTAATATAAATGCAAATAATATCATGCATAGCTTTTCTTGCGTGATATGGAATCTAGATATCGTTGACATAGTCACCTCCTATTTAAATTATCAAGTTTTTTTATTCCTATTTAAAATAGATCAGATTTTATTGCGTATTTTATAAGTCATAAATATGACTTTATATAACGTTGCATTTATCAAAAATAAATGGAATTGGATACGTTTTGCTTTTGATATGTAGTTTGCCTGTGCAATGTACTGTTTTTGGTTTTGAATGATGGAAATACATTGCTTACGAAATGCTTCCGGACAAGGTACTTGATTCTTCAAGTATGAGTCATAAACGGTCAGCGCTGCAGATGCATATGCAGTATGTCCAATTACAGATAAGGACGGATAGTTTCGATCTATATAACGCATTTGCTTATATGCAGCTTCAAGGAAATCATGATTGATTTTCTTACTTTTAGTAATACTGTTTGTCCGCTGGTAGTAGTTGTAACAAGCGTCTGACACGAAGGCTACCTTTTGGGCACGATCAAAGATTTTGAACATGATAAAGAAATCTTCGCTAAGCTTGCCAACGGGGAAGCGTATGCCATCGAAAAGCTCAGATTTGTAGAGCTTGCTCCATGCACCCATATCGAACAGTCGATAAGTGTTCATCTCTGTGATTGCATCGGGAAAGTCAAATACTTGATCAGGCTCGATATTTGCCTTTGGAATGACTGTACCGTTATCGAATACATAATTAATACCGCATACAGCAAGAACGCAGTTATTCTTTTGGGCTGCATTAAGCAATTTCTCATACATGAATGGCTCAATGAAGTCATCGCTATCCACAAAGCCTAGGTATTCACCATGTGCTGCATCAATACCGGTATTGCGCGCTGCTGCAAGACCGGTATTCCTCTGATGAATTACCGTGATTCGTGGGTCTTTATTGGAGTAATCATCGCAAATGAGTTCAGATCCATCGGTTGACCCATCATCGACGACAATTATTTCGATGTTGGTGTATGTCTGTCGCAAAATACTATCTAGACATTTAGCAACATAGGGCTTTACGTTATAAACAGGCACAACAACACTGATAAGGGGAAGTGCTGTATTACTCATTGATCTTCTCCTTTGTAGGTGTTGAGTGTTTGTCGGGTGATGGCGTCCCAGTTGTAGCGGCCGGTGACGTATGCGGCTGCGTCCTTTCCGAACGCGGCGACCGTGTCTGGGTGGTCGAGGAGCTCCTGGAGCCTTGCCGCGAGGTCGTCCACGTCGCCCTCGCGGAACGTCACGCCGTGCATGGCGCCGTCTTCGCCCCTGAGCACGTCGGCGCATTCGGGGATGTCGCTGGTCAGGCAGCAGTTCCCGTAGCTCAGCGCCTCGAGCAGGCTCATCGGCATGCCCTCCAGATCGCTGGGCAGCACGTACGCGTACGCGTTGGAATACAGTTCCGCCAGCTCCGCGCCCTGCGTGAACCCGGCAAGCACGATGCGCGGATCCGATCCAGCTGCCTTCCTGACCGACTGGTAGTATTCGGCGGAATCCGATGCGCCGCCAGCGATCACGAGCCTCTTGCCGGTGTCCAGGCGCTTGAACGCGTCGATGAGGTAATGCACGCCCTTCTCCGGAACGATGCGCCCCAGGAACAGCACGTAGGAGTCCTTCACCAGCCCCCACTTCTTCGCGATCAGGTCCGCAGCCACCGACTCCACCGGCTCGATGCCGTTCGGGATCAGACGCGTGGACCGGCCGTACGTCCGTTGGAAGTACTCCTGAACGCCGCGGCTCAGCACTATCACCTCGTCCGCGCACCTGGCCGCCGTCCGCTCGCCGAGCTTCAGGTACATGGAGGCGAACTTGCCCCATTTGGCACGCTGCCAGTCAAGACCGTGAATGGTCGCTACCGTGCGAATGCCCGCCCAATGCGCCAGACGCAGCATGACGCAGGGACCTTCGGCATGATAGTGGATCACGTCCGGTTTGGCCGCAATGGCTTTCAGCGTCGCAAAGAATGAGGAGGTCAACGCCGCCAAACCTTTCGCTTCGAAAGTCGGCACTGGAACAACACGCACGCCGTTATATACAAAGGGCTTATTTGCAGAATGAACGTTTCCATCGAATTCGGCGCCCGCAACATTATGTCCCTTGCGATTGTATGCGATGACCTTATGCCCCTTTGCGGCCATACGCGTAGCTAGTTCATCTACAACGATCTCAATGCCGCCTTCACGAGAAGGAATGCGCTTATGGCCTATCATCGCGATATTAACCATCACCGGTCACCCCTTAGTTATTCAGAGTGCCGGAATCGTGCCACAAGCGTTATGCAGGGCAGAGGATTGCATAGTCCGACCACTAACCAAACCGACGTAACGGCCGTTATCGGCTCTTTTTCTCATCCAGAAACGTCCGGGAAACCGACTGAATCAGATTTCAAACACAGTTTTTAAGTCACGAGCAAGCAAAGCGTTCATGGAAAACCTGCGAAGAATACCCCCAAAGTAGGTGACGGGGGCTGGGCGTGTCTGGGGGGGATGCAAAAATCGACCTTGGCAGGTAGTGAACGGGATTGGGTAACTTCTGCGCGGTTTGGGTTGCTCTTGAGAGACACCAATTCGGGGTTCATTTAGAGGGAAAGGACGGAACTCGCATGCCGACCACAGGTCGATCGATTGCAAAAAGAGCCGATAACGGCCGTTATGTCGGCTTGATTCCAGTTCAGGGGCGGTAATCCAGTGCCGATTCCCGTGGCCCAGGTAGTCGGCAGGATGATGGGCGGTGGTGTCGAAGCCACCGTGATGAACCATTACCGCCATATCGACCGTTCCCAAGTGCAGTTCGATTTCATCGTACAGACTGACTCCACGGTGGTTCCCAAGGACGAGATCGAGTCCCTGGGCGGTCGAGTGTTCTACGTTCCTCCATACAGCAACCCAGTCAAGTACGTGAACGCCTGCCGGAAACTGTTCCAGCAGATTCACCCGCGCATCGTGCACTCCCATATGAACGCGGTCAGCGTGTTCACGCTCATGGCCGCAAAACAGGCCGGAGTCCCGGTGCGGATCGCGCACAGCCATAGCACCTCGAATCCGAACGAGAAAGCCAAGACTCTGGTGAAGAACGTGCTCAGACCGTTCTCCAAGGTTTACCCAACACACTTGGCCGCATGTTCGGAATATGCCGCACGATGGCTATTCGGCGATCAGGTCGTTGATGCGAAACAGGTCCATATCATTCACAACGCCATAGATATAGATAGGTTCACGTTCAATCCCCAATCGCGTGCGATTAAACGTAACGAACTCGGAGTTGGCGATTCGCAGTTGCTCATCGGCCAAGTCGGCCGTATCTGCTTTCAGAAGAACCAGACCTTTATGATCAAGGTCTTTTCGGAATTGTTGAAGAATAATCCGAGTGCAGTGCTTGCAATAGTGGGAGATGGCGACGACTCTGAGTTGCGTAAGGAAATACACGACCTAAGAATCGAGCGCAACGTAAAACTACTTGGCATCCGTGATGATGTTGCGGATTATTACAGCGCATTTGATATTCTTGCTTTCCCCTCAACATATGAGGGCTTGGGAATGGCCAGTATTGAGGCGCAGGCTGCCGGCCTTCCCGTGGTATGCAGTGACAAAGTTCCCAAAGAGGCAGATTTAATTCCGTCATTGGTACGACGCATTTCACTTGATGCAGGTATCGAATCCTGGGTGTCGGCTTTCGATGTACATGAAAGCGATGCGTCGGGCCGTGTCTCGCATGCGCAAGAAATGGCTAAACGGGGATATGCGATTCACTTGAGCGCTGCGGAGCTGTCCCATTGGTACGAAGAGCTGTGAATCAAATTTCAAGTTAGGTATACAACAATGAAAAAACAAATTGCTGTCGTCGGACATAAGCCATTCGAAGTTCCATCAGATTCAGCATATCTTGGAATTCAAGTAGGAAATGGTCCAGATATTCCTTCCCTGATTAGGGATAATACTGGTGACAATATAAGCTCAAAAAACGCTTCGTATTGCGAGCTTACCGCTCAATACTGGCTTTGGAAGAACAGCACGGCCGACATCAAAGGCCTTGTACATTATCGAAGGATACTGGGATCTCCTAACGCTCATGCCGTTCCTTTTGAATCAATCGACGCTCGTCGCGATAAAGCCGTGACGGGAGAGGAAATCGAGTCGCTTCTAAAAAGCCACGATGTAATTCTTCCTAAATCCCATAATTATGTCTCAGAAACGGCGTTGGGACACTATGAACGCTCTCACATTTCAGGAGAAGGCTTTTCAATTATCAGAGAATACTTGGTAGCGAAATACCCTAAGTATGTTGACAATCTTGATATTGTTCTCAATAGTAAACAATCTCATTTGCTTAATATTTTAATTGCGAACAGTAATGTTTTTGATTCGTATTCAGAGTGGCTATTTGACGTACTGGGTGAAGTGGAATCAAAACTGGATATTAGTAATTATTCACCGGTTGAAAAAAGAGTCTTTGGCTATTTGAGCGAACTTTTGATTGACGTCTGGGTTAAGACAAATCATTTGTCCTACGCTGAGTTGCCAATGCTTTTCTTGGAACATCAGAATTTGCCAAAGCGTTATTTCATAAGCGGTCTCAAAAAACTCGGCATCGTTGACCCAGCTTCTCAGGAAAGAGCCAAGCTCAAGGAGCAAATGAATGGATAAGAATGAGGTGTTTTTAACTGTTGCTAAAGTCTTTAAGAGACTGCCTTTCCAGTCCCTTGGAAGATCGTTCAACACTCACAGACATTCATCTATCAGCACCGCAATTGAACCATTATGCGATCAGGCTGCGCGTGAGATGAATGTTTCCGGCGCGGACGTTCGGTTCGAAGAGGCCGTGAATGATGGACCGATCTGGGTGTTCTGGTGGCAAGGACTTGAGTCAGCGCCGGCTAGAGTGAAGGCGTGCGTGGACGAGATCAAACGGAACGCAGTCAGTCGCGACGTCATCGTCATCACAAAAGACAATGTGCGCGAATATACGGATCTTCCGGATTACGCCTTCCGCAAGCTGGCTGAGGGGAAAATCACCCTTACGCATTTTTCGGACATCCTGCGGTTCAATCTCCTGAAGCTGCATGGAGGCCTGTGGATGGACGCGACGTTATATGCCGTCAGACCGTTGGATTCGCCTCGTTATTTCGGCCCGTTCTTCACCTGCTGCGGCTATCCAGATCCGACGTTTTTCAATGTTTCTGACGGACGATGGACCGGCTTCTTCATCGGAGGCGTCCGAGAGGAGCCGCTGTTCGAGTTCATGGACAGGTTCTTCGCCCTGTATTGGGAGCGGAACAACAGTCTTGCCGACTATTTCCTGATCGACTACGCGTTGGATTACGCCTACCGTAACGGAATCGGCTCGCTGAAAACGTGGTGTGAGGGCGAGCGGGGGAAGGACAATCCGGAACTGTTCGACCTCGCTCCAGTGATTTGCGGTTCTTTTGACTCCAATGCCTGGAAGCGCCTGACCGAACATACCGACGCGTTCAAGCTGTCTTGGAAGAAGCCATCCTCGTATCCGGAAGGTTCGTTCGGAGACCGACTCGTCAAGGAAATGTTTTTCGACAAGGCGGAAGGGAACGCATCATGAGACGACTTGGCATAGTGATTCCCGCATACAATGTGGCATTCCCGTTGAAGAGGCTGCTCAAACAGATCGAAGAACAGCTCACGGATGACGTTTCCGTCGTGGTGGTGGACGACGGTTCCGCCGACGACACGTTGCATGTCGCGAAACAGTTCGAATCCGAAGCAGTCAGGGTTCTTCATAAGGAGAACGGCGGAGTGGGTTCGGCGCGTAACCTCGGCATAGAGGAATGCGACTCGGAATACATTTGGTTCGTTGACGCGGATGACGAAATCGCCCCTAACGCCATCGCCATTCTGCTGAAAGCCATCGGGGAAAAGCTGAGCGACTGCTACCTGTTCGGCTTTGACAAGCTCCGAGGCAAGTCCGCGGAGACCATCGTCAACAGTGAGGCGAAAAGTTACGATACGTCCCGTGAGATGGCTGAGAATTTTGACCGACTGTTCGGTGAGAATCTGCTGAATCCTTTGTGGAACAAGTTGTTCCGCAAGGAAATCATCGAACGTGGGGGCATCCGGTTCTCTTCCATCCCCTCCGGTGAGGACGCAGAGTTCGTGCTCCGGTTCCTGTCTCACGCACAAAGCATGGATGTGCTGACCGACGTGCTTTACCGTTATAGGCTGCTTTCGGACACTTCTTCCGCGCACAAGTCGCATCCGGACTACATCGGCGACCATAGGCAGATGTTTATGGCTCTGACGGATTACTGCGATGAGACAGGTGCATCGGCCATGGCGGTCAAAACGCGCTGGGCAGCGGAAACCGCGATGGGATTCCGCTGGAACGTGTTCAACGGTCTCGAAGGCAAGGGGAAATACCGCCAATTCTCCAAGGAAGTGAAACTCCGCCAATCGGAGATGGAGGCTCTGCTCGCATCCCTGGGCGATTGCCCGAGACAGGGCGGGCTGCGTGGTCTGGTCGTGCGTTCGGTTCCGCTTTCGTACTTGTTCATCAAAACGCGTCTCCTCGTCGCCAACATTCAGGGAAGTGCAGGGTCTTGTGAATAACCCTAGAGTCCTTCCCGAGGCCCTCGGAGCGAACCCAATTTGTAGTGACTATTCCGTAGGTATGAATGCCATCGTCGTGCATTCCTTCGAGCTTGGGAATGCTCCAGTTGGCATATCCGACAGAACAATCTAGGAGGTAATAGATTGATTTATGCAATCGTTTTTATATTGTCTCTATTGTTCGCCTTTGGCGCTGAGCAATTTCAGACCGGGAAAAAAATCTTTTTCTGCTTTTTTGCCTTTTGTTCAGTGTTGACATTATCTATCTTGAACGGCATTAGGGACTATTCAATCGGGACGGATATTGGTGTCTACGGCAAAAAAATATTTGTCGACGCATCGCAGTCTCATTCATTCACGGAATATATGCGTCAATGCAAACGAATTGGCATGACGGAATATGGGTATGCAATCCTGAACTATATAGTTGGGTTTTTCACAAGCAATCCACATGTTTTCTTTTTTGTGCTAGGGCTCCTTGTTAATGGCGTTTTCTTTGGATGCTGTGTAAAACTATGTAATACTGCAAGCTTGACATTCACTTGGGCTACTTATTTATTGATCTTCTACCCGACAACTTTGAATCTTCTTAGACAATCAGTTGCGCTTTCGATTATTTTTATCGCCATTCTTGAAATGTTAGAAAAACGTCTTCTGGAATCACTGATATGGATTGTTATCGCCTATTCGTTCCATCATTCGGCCATAATAGGATTATGGCCACTTGTTTTTGTCTATTTATTTAACAAAATAAAAAAAGAATCAAAGAAAAATACTATAATTATTGTTTTTATAGCTATATCCGCACTGTTAGATGATAAATACAGTCAATATGTTAGCCGCGGGGATGGTTCTGGCAGTATGACCAATGCGGTCCTCGTCCGTTTACCTTTCATTATTCTTTCATTGTTCTACTTGGTGCAAGATAGAAAGAAAAATAACGATGAAAACAAAATTTTGTGGACGCTTGTTTTGGCCGAAAGCGCACTTCTTCCATTGCAATTAATTTCGCCAAGCCTATTTCGAATAGCTCTATATTTAGGTATTTTTAAAATACCTGGCTATGCATCGCTAATCAAGCATTGCCGTTTTTCCAAATCTCTATTGTATTCGGTTTATGCGGCCTACTTGTTGTTCTATTTCATGTATATGACCGTTATCGGTGGGTCGAACCAAATCTATCCTTTCGTCATCGCCAACGACCTCTTCTAAGAAAGATCCGGAATGAGACACGCATTTCTTATTGAAGCCCATACGAATTGGAATCAAGTCAGAACTTAATTTCTTCACATCAAGTGATTCAATCGCACGGTAGCTAAAGAGTTACAACCAGCAAACATTATCAGCTAATAAGGGTTAAATATGGCAATCACGTCAACAATCATTACCGTCAACGATCCGGAGAATTACGGGAACAGACTTCAGAACTACGCCCTGAAAACACTGCTTGAAGAGTACGGGCCGGTCTCCACGGCGTACTGCTCCGGATACAAGCCCATCCCCGCAGAGGTCGCGCGCGTTTACCATCCGGCGGTCGCATTTACCAAACGTCTGCTGGGAGGGATGAAAA
>OGLF01001871.1_pt1 | contig 10694 bp, 10 predicted proteins | sample 1572701 | NCBI WGS metagenome assembly OGLF01 (sample SAMEA2581910, study PRJEB24529) | metagenome | biome: Human gut stool | place: China | collected 2011 | reverse complement strand
GTGAACAGCTTGACGAACGGGGTGGCATCGGTGTCCTTGTCGTGTGGATGTTCATTGATAAATTGATGCCACTGAATCGCTGGTTTGTCTTTACGTTCGAGCCATCTTTTCGTTCAGGACGCCTTGTTTCCAGTGTTGTTTCTTCCATGTAATTCGTCTCTTCACGAAGAGTGCATGTCCCCTTACCTTATCGCAGTCAGATGAAGCCTGCAAGGACAAGTTTCTCTACTCTTCGGACTACTTTGAGCATCAACAATATATTTAGCCTAAAGCCTTTTCTACAATCGAATGCGGCAATCAAGGATAACAAGGATAACAATGAACTTTTTTAGCGCATTCTTAGAAATGTTCCGCAACAGCGACCAATTCATAGCACACATGTCTGCGGAGTACGGCATCTATGGAAACCGGAATTGTGATTTGGGCCCTCCTGCCGGGTGACTCGCTTATCTTTGTCTCGGGTGCCGCAAGCGCAGCCGGCATCCTCAACCCGCTCGGAGCTTTCTTGGCTATAGCGCTCGGTGCTTGTTTCGGAAATACCGTTGCATACGGAATCGGTTACTTTCTCGGCAGCAAGATATACGACGGCTCCATTAAATGGATTGACCAACAGCAAATGGCAAAAACGCAGGCATTTTTTGCCAAACATGGGAAACTTACTATCGTCTTAGCTCGTTTCGTTCCGATTATTCGTTCCTTTGCTCCGCTAGTGGCCGGTGCAGCAAAAATGAGCCGACTTAATTTTGAAGTCAGCGGTACGGTCGGAGCCGTTCTTTGGGCAGGAATTATCCTTGCCGCCGGTCACCTTTTTGGGAATATTCCCTTCATTAAGAACAACCTTTCTCTCATTCTTGTCGGCGGAATCGTTCTTGGGTTGGCTCCTTTTGTTATCGGTTACATTGTCAAAAAGTGGAGACAACATCCGGATGAGAAATAGTTAGGAAATACACGGTATCCAACTTGCCTTTTCACATGTCTTTTTCAGCAATTCAGCTACAATTTCGGTCCATTGACTATACAAAAAGAAAATGGACTTCTTAACACTTACCTTAGAGCTGTTCCGCAATGCGGATCACTTCATCATGTACATTGCACAGACCTACGGATGGTGGGTCTACCTTGTGCTGTTCATGATTTTCTACAGTGAAACCGGGATTGTCACTTGGCTCCTCATCGTCATTATTTCTCTGGGCGCGATCCTAGGAAATACAACGAATTTTTACATAGGCAATTGGCTTGGCAATAAGATCTATGACGGCTCAATCAGCTGGATTGATCAAGATGCTTTAAAGAAAACTCACGACTTCTACGAGAAGCACGGCGGAAAAACTATTGTCCTGGCCCGTTTTGTACCGATTGTTCGTTCATTTGCCCCATTAGTCGCAGGTGCCGCTAAAATGAACCCCCTCCGTTTTGAACTCTACAGCGGAGGAGGGGCCATTGTTTGGGTCGGCGGCATTGTCTTGGCTGGTTGCTTATTCGGCAATATCCCTTTCATCAAAAACAATCTTTCTTTAATTTTGGTTGTTGGTATCCTTGCTGCCTTAGTTCCCTTTTCCTGCGCACTTCTTATCCAATTATGGAGAAAGTACATAATGAAACAGCGTTAGTTTGCTAAAACCAAAACCTTTCTTCGAAAGCCGCTCATTTCTATGGCGGCTTTTTTTTTGGCCCATTGTTATTAAAGAGCTTTTAAGAACATTCCCTATCTATTAAAAAATAGAGGTTATCGACAAACAATTAGTGGGATTATTCAGTAAGGATTTTGAGATTAGGGATCTCCTTAGGCGGGTAATTTTTTTGCTTTATTTCTGATATAAGAGAGGAGGTTTTCTTCGCCAAAGCTTTTTATACCTCAAGCTTAATCGTTAATTTTATCAACCCGAATACATCCAAGTAAAGATATTTATTTTTTACCTAGCAGGGGTTTCTATAATTTCTTTTATAAAAAAACGCTGACTCATCACTTGGTAAAGACGCGGTTAAAGCTCAGAATCTTACAAATGGGAGCATGATACTGCTGAACTTAGGGGGATTTTCGGACAAATAAAAATTATCCCCGTGCCAATAGGGGTGATAAAAATTATAAATAGCCCCGTATTTTCCCTTTGGTAATTTCGCTGATATAGCCGGGGGAAAAATGTTTCTAGACTGAATGAGTACTTCTATCGAGGCTCTTTTAGGCCCATTCAATCTTATATAACCACTTCTGCGAAGTTTTCAGTTTTTCGCAATTTAGTTCGAGATGACCTGACCAGCCCCGTTTGGTACGAATATAGATAACTAAGGGGAATTTAGATGACAAATCCACTACCATATCTTGAGCAGCGAAAGCTGGTTAAGCGATGGTCAGGTCCCATCGCTCCTATCGCCAACCTCATCTTTACTCTGATTCTATTTGCCATTACCTGGTGGATCTTCCAAGATCCGCGCGGTGTAATGCGCTTCTACACTCCGTATGTCGGGTATAACTATTGCCGTTGGTGGTTAATTATCCTGATTTGGATGGCCTACATTTTTGATTTTTGGCCTTTCAAGCGGAAATGGCTGGAAACAGCGCATCCGCTCCAAAAAGGTCTCGTGCTGGCCCTAATATCAGTTGCCATCATGATTATGATGATTCACGGGTTTTTCCAGTCCGTTCTCGGCAACACTGCCTTTGCCTATTTCAACCCTCAACAGCTCCTTAAGCTCAAAGGTTTGACAGAGTTCTACGCAACCGAGTATGCAGCTCAGGCCTGCATGATGTTCGCCGTGATCGCTTCCTGGATCTCTCCGGCATGGGTCGTCGCTCTTGAAGGCCGTCCGTGGGAAAATTTAGCGCAGCCGGCAAAAGGTTTCTCTATTTGGCTTGGCACTTTCTGCCTGAGTTTCGTCATTTACTTTATGACGATGCACAACCATATGGGCATCCTTTACTATCCGTGGCAGTACTTCACTTCCATTGCTCCTCCGTATTGGGAAGAATTCGCACAGACCGTATCCGCCAACTTCCATGTAGCTTGGATTATGTGCTGTACCGTTGTGGTGTGGTTCATGGAAGGCATCTGGGAACGCTACCCGTTCACGATGATTAAGACTCCGTGGCTCCGCAGACTGGCTGTTTTCTTCGGCATTATTGTTATTTCCTGGGCTCTGTGCTTCTTCTTCTGGTACATGCAGGAATTAACATGGGGCGAAGCAATTCGCGGTCACAGACGCGACGCTGCTCCTGACTGGCGCTGGCTGCATGTCGGCGAAACCGCCATCTTCTTCCTCGTTCCGGCGCTCTTCCTGCAGTTCTACTGCGGCAATTGGCCCCGTAAGTTCAGCACTCCGGTTAACGTCTTAATCAGATCCACCATCGTTCTTCTGGGCGGCGTTGCGATCTACTGCTTGTATTACAAGTACGGTCATTTCTTCCTCGGAACTCAGAAGGGATTCTCTCATCCGCAGCAGTTCCCGATGATCCCGATGATTTGGTTAATCGACATTTGGCTGATTAACTGGTGGTTCATGGACGGATGGCCAGGCTGGAAACTGACGATGCGTACAGCCGAAGAAGTCGAAGCCGCAGAAAAAGAAGTTGAAGAACGAGCTGTTTGGCGCACAGACATGATACCGGGCTTGGTATGCGGAATCGCAGTCGGTATCGCCTTCTACTTCGCCGTCGTCTGGGTTCTCCCGATCTGCAGCAAACTGTTCACATTAGTCGATTAAAAGAAAGGAATAATTATGAAACGACGTAATTTCGTACAAGGTTTAGCACTTGGTGCCGGTGTTGGTACTCTCGGTGCAATGGGTGCCTATTCTTACTCACCCGCCCGCACGGCCTTTCTTCCTGACATTAAACGCGGAACAGCTGACATCGGCTTGTGCAAATCCGTCAAGATCACCAACATTTCCGAAACAAGCTGGTTTGACAACAGCATCTTTATGCAGGACGTCACGGCTTCCGGCGGTTTGTTGGTTGACCAGTACACCTATAACTGGGCGCCCTTCGGCAACGGTAAAGGCCCCGGCAAAGGAACTTATGAAGACGGTATGAAAAATATCGGACCGTACCTTCCTAAAAATCTGGAAAAAGCTTGGGAAATCACTCGTGAACTGAGTGAGCATGCCGACAACGCAGGCGGCTACTCCTGCCTCGTTGAAATCGAAGCTCTGGACGGCAAGAAAACGAAGTACTTGTTTGACTGCGGCTGGAACTACATGTGGATGGATCAATGCTTCAAGCGCGAAGGCATCGACAAAATGCTCGCCAACGGTGAGATAGCTGCCTTTATCTCCACGCATGAGCACATGGACCACTATTTCGGCTTCCCTGTCGTCGCCAAATACGGCCCCAACGTCACTGTCTACCGTCCATCCACTTTCTACCCTGCAGGTAAGGACTATATGGTGCGCTCCGGCCATGTCGGCAAGGTAATTGACGTCACGAAAGGACTCCATAAAATCCAGGAAGGTGTGGCACTGTACCAGTTCGAATGCTCGATTATTTTCAAGGTCTACGGAGAGATGTCTCTGTACTGCAACGTTAAAGACGTAGGTTTGGTTTCCATTACGGGCTGCTGCCATCAAGGCATCATCCTGTTTGCGGACACGGCTTACAAAGAAATCGCTTACGAAAACGATAAGTTCTACGGTCTTTACGGCGGCCTTCATATCTCCCCGTTTGACGACTGGGATCCGAAGTATGACGACTTGGTCATAGGCCTTAAGAAATGGGATCTTCAGAAGGTGGGCTGCAACCACTGCACAGGCTTAATCACAGCACAAAAATTCGTGGATGCAGGTTATCCGGTGGTACAGGGTACAGCTCGGTTCCGTTCGAAGACAACCAACTACTTAGGCAACGGTGATACGTTACTGTTCCCAAGTTAATTTAACCGCTATCGGCCCCGGGAAGCGGGGCAGGAAAGATTTTCCACCATGTTGCTCGATTGTTTAATTCCCCGAAGCCTTTCTCCTGAAACCGAAAACGAAGGCGTCACTCTTCTTCACAACCTCCTCATGCAGCTCCACTTAGACCGTAAGGTTGCACGAGGATTAGGGTGGAGGGGTTTTCTCCCTTCAAATAAGGGAAATTTCTCTTGGTCCACAAGACTGGCTAACAGCGACTTGGTATATGGAATCGTCTTCATGGGAGAAGAGCATGATGATCAGGCGATTGCCTCCTCGTTTGATCTCTACGCTTTTCCCGTGGAAGACGAATTAAAGACCCAAATGCCCGAGAGCATGCAGGGGTTATACAAAAAAGATAATCACATTCAAAAGATCAGGACTCTATCCGAACATTTCCAGGAACTGCAGGATTTTAAGATCGGTTCGATGGGACTCGTGTTTCGGTTAGATAAAAAAGGTCTTAATCTTTCGTTCCATACTCACAAAAGAGACGCCCGCTTTATCGGACGAGAGATGCGGCCGGCACGTGCCCTTATGCCGCTTTTTTCCGCCCTGATTCAATCATTTAAAACGTCTTTAAACACCACTCCGGCTCTTGGAGTACTGAAATCCGGCAATCTGCCCAGTGTAAATGACTTCTTTATAGAAGCAGAGTTCGGCTTGCCGGTCTTTGAAGACGATGAAGAAATGGACGCCGTTTATAAACTCTCTGCACCTCCTCTTTCATATATCCCGGATGAAGTTGACCTTAGTGACAAACCTCTCATTCACGTTCTTTGCGGTTTTTTAGGATCAGGAAAAACCACTTTTCTGCAAAATTGGCTCAATTTCCTTCACACACGAGAACGTTTTACCGGTGTCCTTCAGAACGAATTTGGTGAAATCGATTTAGACACGGCACTCATCGGAGATGAAACTTGTGTTGAGGCTCTCAACGATGGCTGCATTTGCTGTTCGCTCGCCGACAGCCTTCGTCCGGGGATTTTGCGGTTAATTCAGAACACTCCGGCCGATCAACTGATCTTGGAAACGACCGGTTTAGCAAATCCCGATAACGTGGTTCATTCTCTGGAAGAACTAAATGATATTTGCAAGATCGGTCTAGTCGTCTCTGTGGCCGATGCACCCAACCTTACCGAACATCCGGAATATCTCAATGAAAAACTAAGATTGGCCCAACTTACACGAGCAGACGTCATTGTCGTCAGTAAAGCGGATCTCGTCTGCGACGAAAGCATCGAGCGGCTCACGCAGTCACTACACGATCTTAATTCCAAAGCATTGATCATTCTTTCTGCCAACGGCGATGCAAACTTTGCCGTCCTTGATCACTTCTTCAACCACTGGACAGACAAAAAGTACGGTATGTTTACCTCTCGAAAACACACGCCGGGAGCAGACACGATGCTGCTGAACAACGCCGGGTTTTCCATGCGAGGCAATACCAGTCTATTCGAAACTTGTGCCGTCAAATTTTCTGAACCGCTTGAATTGGAACGAATAGAACCAATCATTCGAAACTCAGGAAAAAAGGTGCTTCGCGCCAAGGGAATTGTCGATATTGTCGGAAAAGGCTGCTGCGAGGTTCAATATACAGATGGAATGCTGAGCATCTCGCAGGCTCGTGATGACTTGCAAGCCTGCGATCGATGGCTGACAATCATTGGAAAAGGCCTCAGACCACAAACGGGCTCAACAACTATAAGGAAGTCAAGATGTCTCTGATTATCGCCGGCGGATGGGTAATGGTACCCTTACTATTGATCTCCATTATTGTCCTTGCTTTGATTATTGATCGGTCTTTAAGTTACATCTGGAATCCGCTTCCGGATGCGGATCAACAAAAGAATATTCTTGAAAAAATTCAAAAAGGCGAATTTGCAGCAGCTGAAACATATTTCTCCGAAACACCTTGGCTCAAAAATTATGCTTCCGCGCTCGGTTCCAGTGAGAAGATGCCTTTTTACGAAGGCGTATTAGCTGAAAATATCTCGTCCTTAGCCGCTATGATGGATAAACGCCTGCCTCTTTTAGCTACGCTGGGTAGGATTTCCCCCTTGCTCGGGTTGTTGGGAACGATCATCGGAATGATTCAGACTTTCGCAGTCATAGCACAATCTCGCAGCGGCATCGATATGGAACTATTAGCCGAAGGAATATGGCAGGCATTAATTACGACCGCAACCGGTCTAATCATCGCCATTTCTGCCGGTTTTTGCTACAGGATTTTCCTTTCGATCGAGAGTAACCGATTGGATTATTTAAACCGCGTGGCCAACAAGGCAGTTCTTTATAAACAGTCTCAGAATAACGCGGCCTAACCCATAGGAAGTCTAGTAACCCGGAGGGAGAGAATTATGATCAACATAAGAGCACGCGGGGAGCGAGAAGACTCTTCTGACCTGACTTCTCTCATTGACGTCGTCTTTATTCTTCTGATCTTCTTTATCCTAGCAGCTAGTTTTGCCGTCCATTCTATTGATTTTGACCTCCCTCCGGCAAAAACATCGAAAGCCTTGGCTGGCCATGTGGTTGAAATTCGCCTAAACAAAGACGGATCATTCCTCTGCGACGGCATCCCAACCAAAAAAGAAGAACTCGATGAACGTTTGGCTTCAGTAATTATCCAATTCAAGGCCAGACCGGGTCAGATTGTGTTGATGGCAGATCCTCAGGCGCCTGCCGGAGAGATGATTTATTTGGTCGATGCTGTTCGTCAACACGGAGGCGAGAAGCTTCATGTCGCTACCTCTCCGAGGGTCGAAAAATGAGCGAACTTTCCAATGACACACTCAAAATCGGCATCTCGCTAGCGATCTTGTGCCATTGTTTTGGTTTGATGTTTTTAACCGCACCTGCGCCGTCCGAAGAAGATTTTCCAATGACCGTCATCGTAAAACTGGACAGTGCACAAGCAGCTGTCTCAGAACAAGGACAATCTCTTGGGATGGAATCTGTTTCGGAAAATAGCCTCACTGAAAAAAAAGTCGCCGATAAAAAACGAGAGATTTACCTACAATACCTTGAAGATGTTTCGCTTTGCATTCACGCGCGGAGGTTCCTGGAGCCAAATTCTCACGGTCTGATCGGTATTGCTCTTTACAAAATCCGTGTCAATGCCGACGGAATTTTCACAGCAGCCGATCTTTACAAAAGTTCAGGAAATAAGCAATTAGATCGGGCAGGTCTGACAGCTGTCAGAGCATGCAGCGGCTTTGTTAAGCGTCCTCCTTCAACCGGCGTACAGCCAATGAATATCTACCAGGAGGTGAGATATCAGTATCGACTTCGATGAAACAATAAACAGGCCGTTTATTCAAGATATTTTGACTTTTCAGATCGTTAAATACGAATAGTTCAGACCTTTCGGATTTACGAGTCTGAAAAGTCTAAATTTTCTCCTCAACTCCTCTGGAAAGCAAAGAAATTTCCCGGTCAATAAAACAAAAACCTGCCGATTTGAGGTCGACAGGTTTCGTTATTTCAGAAAAGACTATTACTTAGTTCTTTCCTGAAGGGCTGCGATAGCAGGCAATGTCTTGCCTTCAAGGAATTCAAGGAAGGCACCGCCGCCTGTAGAGATATAAGAAACTTTATCTGCCACCTTAAAGGCTTTCGCCGCAGCAATCGTATCGCCGCCGCCGACAATCGTGAAAGCACCGTTAGCAGTAGCTTCGGCAACTTTTTCTGCGAGGTCGCGGGTACCTTCTTTGAAGTTGTCCATTTCGAAAACGCCGACCGGACCGTTCCAAATGATCGTCTTGGCGTCTTTCAGGTATTCAGCAAGCATTTTGCTGGTCTTCGGACCGATATCGAGAATCATTTCGTCTGCTTCGATATCGTCAAGATCACAGATTCTGAAGCCGGCGTCATATCCAATATGGTGGGCCACAACAACGTCAACCGGAAGAGGAAGATGACCACCTTTCTCTTTCATGATCTTCATGACTTCTTTGCATTCGCCGACAAGGGCAGGCTCAGCCAAAGAAGTACCGATGTGATGACCTTCAGCCAAAAGGAACGTGTTGGCAATACCGCCGCCGACAATCAAGGTATCAACCAGCGGAGCCAGATGCTTCAAAATGGTGAGCTTCGTGGAAACCTTGGAACCGCCGACGATAGCAACCAGCGGACGTTTGGCTTCGGCAACAGCCTTTGTCAGAGCCTTGATTTCTTTGGCAAGCAGAGGACCAGCGCAGGCGACTTCGGCTTCGCGGGCCAGACCGTCAGTGGTGGCCTGAGCGCGGTGAGCGGTTCCGAAAGCGTCGTTAACGTAGACATCGCAAAGCTTTGCCATCTTCTTAACGAGTTCGGGATCGTTTTTCTTCTCGCCGACATTGCCTCGGCAGTTTTCAAGAATCACGACTTCACCCGGCTTTACGTCAACGCCGTTGAGCCAGTCTTTTTCAAAACGGATCGGCATGCCGAGCATCTTGCCGAACGTTTCGGCAACTTTAGCCAGACTGTCCTGTTCTGTGAGTTCGCCTTCCTTAGGACGACCCAGGTGAGAGCAGACCATCACGCCGGCGCCGCCCTTCAGAGCCATCTTCACGGCAGGCATGGATTCTTTCAAGCGATGGTCATCAGTAACGTTGCCTTCTGCATCGCGGGGAACATTCATGTCGGCACGAATAAAAACACGCTTTCCTTCAAGCGCGCCTTCATTGACTAATTCTTCAAGTGTTTTGACTTTCATGGATCTTCTTTCCTGTTAAACCAAACCCCGACAATGCGGGGTTTGATCAAGTGATTTTAAGAATTACTTCGCGTTGTACATCGCAACAGCGGTGTCGAGCATTCTGCAGGAGAAGCCCCACTCGTTGTCATACCAAGCAACAGCTTTCACCAGCGTACCGTCGATGACCTTAGTCAGAGTGGCATCGAAAATGGAGGAGAAGGAAGTGTGGTTGAAGTCGGAAGAAACCAGCGGCAGTTCGTTGTAGCCGAGAATGCCTTTAAGTTCGGGACTTTCGGAGGCTTCCAGAATGATCTTGTTGACTTCTTCAACGGTTGTCGGACGCTTAGCGTTGAAGGTAAGGTCGGCAACGGAAACGTTCAGAGTCGGAACGCGCATGGCGTAACCGTCAAGCTTGCCCTTCAGTTCGGGGATCACGACACCGACGGCCTTGGCAGCACCGGTCTTCGTCGGGATGATGTTGTCGGCAGCGGCACGGGCGCGGCGCAGATCTTTGTGCTTAACGTCGGTCAGAACCTGGTCATTTGTGAAGGCGTGGATAGTAGTCATCATGCCGTCAACAATGCCGAGTTTATCCATCAAAGGCTTAACGAACGGGCACATGCAGTTGGTGGTGCAGGAAGCGTTGGAAACGACAACGTCGCTTGCCTTGAGAACGTCCTGGTTCACACCGTAGACAACAGTAGCGTCAACGTCTTTGCCCGGAGCGGAGATCAAAACTTTCTTAGCACCGGCTTCGATGTGCTGCATGGCGCCTTCTTTATCGCGGAATGCACCCGTGCATTCGAGAACGATATCGACGTCCAGATCTTTCCAAGGAAGCTTCTTCGGATCACGCTCGGAGCACATGAAAATGCGGTCTCCGTTCACGACCAGATGACCGTCGTCCCAGTAAACGTCGCCGTTGAACTTGCCGTGCGTTGTGTCGAACTTGGTCAGATGAACGGTGGCTTCGGGTTTAGCAGTATCGTTAATGGCAACGATCTTAACGTCCGGCCATTTCTTTTCTTCATAGAAAGCGCGGAGGACGTTGCGACCGATGCGGCCGTAACCGGTAATAGCAACTCGAATAGTCATGTTTATTTTCCTTGAGAAAGAACGTGCTGAACAGTTT
>OGLF01001867.1_pt1 | contig 10700 bp, 7 predicted proteins | sample 1572701 | NCBI WGS metagenome assembly OGLF01 (sample SAMEA2581910, study PRJEB24529) | metagenome | biome: Human gut stool | place: China | collected 2011 | reverse complement strand
AAACTGCCAATGTGCGGGGTCAAGGGGCAAGGCCCCTTGCGTTCTCTTGGGGGTTTAAGGGGGATATTCTCTCACGTGAGAGAATATCCCCCTTATCCCGTGCAGCGCCTACGGCGCTGCCTTCCCCGCGGCACCAGTGCCGCAAATCTCTCGCACCTGTGCGAACAAGAGGGAGTCTTTCTTTGAAAAAGAAAATCTCCCCCTTGACAATATCGATATTCGATAATATACTCTCCTCAAGAATATCGAATATCGATAAAAGGAGGTCGACAATGGCGCGGGAGAAATTCAGCACGCTGACCGAGCAGATGTTTTACATCCTGCTGTGTCTGCGCGAGGAGTGCTGCGGCATGGACGTGATGGCGCGCGTGAACGAGTTGACGGGCGGGCGCGTGGCCGTCGGCCCGGGGACGCTCTACAACCTGCTCGAGCAGTTTCTGGCGGCGGGGTACATCGTCGAGACGCGCGCGGAGGGGCGGCGGCGCAGCTATCAGCTCACAGCGGAGGGAAAAACGCTGCTGCAAAACGAGGTGGAGCGTCTGCAAGCACAGGTGCGGGACTACGAGAAGCTATTTGAGAGATAACGCCCCTTGCGGGCGGCGAGAAATGAGAGAAAGCGAGGGATAGCGATGCTAAAAACAAAATATGAGTACAATTTCTATTCGTTTTACGACCATACGGGCATGGAGCAGCACTTCGAGAAAATGGCGGCGCAGGGCTGGCTCATTGAAAAGCTCGGCTATTTCTGGCGCTACCGGCGCATTGAGCCGCAGGCGCTGCTTTTTGCTGTTGTTTACTACTCCGAGGCCTCGGAATTCGACCCGACGAAGCCGAGCGAGGGCGAGCTGACGTTCTATGATTTCTGTGCGCAGGCGGGGTGGAACAAGGCTGCAAGCCGCGCACAGATGAACGTTTTCTACAACGAAGACGCAAACGCTGTGCCCATCGAGACGGACGCGGCGCTTCAGGTGGAAACGCTGCACCGGTCGATGAAAAAGGAACAGCTCATCGCCTGGTTTTTGATGCTGGCGCTCGCGCTGTGGATATTTTTTGACATGCGTAAGAGCTTTATCAGGGATTTCGCGGCGGCGCTTTCCCGCTTAAGCGCGCTCTCGGCCATTTTGGATTCTGTGCTCCTGTTCCTGCTGTGTGCGTTGGAGCTTGGTGGCTACTACCTCTGGCGGCGCAGGGCGAAGCGCGAAGCCGAGCTTGGAAGATTCCTGCCGACGCGCTCACATCCTGTGTTACAGATGCTGGCGCTCTTGGTGCTGGTGATGGGCTGTGCCGTTGTTTTGTACAGTGACAAGGAAGGACGGGGGACTTACCTTGCCATCCTTACGGGTATTGTATTGCTGGACGCATTGATTTGGGGAATCAAGGGGCTGCTCAAGCGTCGCGGCGGCAGCGCAGAGCTAAACAGGGGTATCACGCTGGTATCGGTGCTGATCCTCTCGTTCATTTTTTCGTTTACCTACTTGCGCAGCGTCAGAAACGGACAATTCGACCAGACGCCCGAAAACGCCACGCGCTACGAGGTCACGTGGTCCAATGGCGAGACATCGTTTTACTACGCCTACGATGATCCGCTGCCGCTCTATGTGCAGGACCTGACCAAAACAGACTATGACCGCTATTCCTGCGAGCTGGCGGAGGAATCCTCGCCGCTGGCATCTCAGGTCCGCGGTGCGCAGAGGATGCGCACGGGCGATGAGGACGACGCGCCGGAGCTGAACTACGAGGTCACCGACGTGAAATTTGCGCCGCTGTTCGACGCCTGTCTGGACGGCGAGCTGAAATACTTCCAGAACTACACGGTGACCTTTTACCGCACGCATCGCCCCTTCCGGAACTGGGAATACCGCGAGGTGGACACCGCACCGTGGGGCGCGGACCGCGCGTGGCAGGCCTTCGATACCGAAAGCGACGGCTGGGGCGTCTCGTGGGTCTTAACGCGCGGCAAGCGCATCGTGCGCATAGGTGGCAGCGCATTGACCGGCACACTGAGTCAGGCGCAGATGGATACGATCAGCGAAAAGCTGCTAGATGCAGACATAAAATAACGCAAAAAAGGAGCACCCGAAAGGGTGCTCCTTTTTCATACCGTAGGAACAGCAATTACTGCTTGTCGTACAGGTCGATGAGCTTGGTGAGGTGCTCGTAACGCTCCTTGGCCGCGTCCTCGTTGCGGGTGAAGAGACCCTCCGCACGCTCGGGGAACTCGCGGGTCAGGCGGCTGTAGCGCGCCTCGTTCATCAGGAATTCACGGTAACCGCCGGCAGGAGCCTTGGAGTCGAGCGTGAACTTCTTGTCAGCCGCGGGATTGAAGCGGAACAGGTTCCAGTAGCCGCACTCGACGGCCTTCTTCATTTCCTTCTGGCAGTTGATCATGCCGCCCTTGATGGAGTGCATCTCGCAGGGGCTATAGCCGATGATCAGGGACGGGCCGTTGTAAGCCTCAGCCTCGGTGATGGCCTTGATGGTCTGGGCCGGGTTGGCGCCCATGGCGATCTGCGCGACGTAGATGTAGCCGTAGCTCATCGCGATCTCAGCAAGGCTCTTCTTCTTGGTCTCCTTACCGGCAGCCGCGAACTGAGCGACCTGACCGATGTTGGAAGCCTTGGAAGCCTGACCGCCGGTGTTGGAGTAGACCTCGGTATCGAAGACGAAGACGTTGACGTTCTTGTTCTGAGCAAGCACGTGGTCCACGCCGCCGAAGCCGATATCGTAAGCCCAACCGTCGCCGCCGAAGATCCACACGGACTTCTTGGAGAGGTAATCCTTCTTGTCGAGGATCTCAGCAACGAGCTTGCAGGCGTCGCAGTCGCAGAACTTCTCGCCCTTGGCCTTGAGCTCGGCGGCGTGCTCAGCGAACTTGGGCACAGCGGCCAGCTCGTCGACGGTGGCGATGTTCGCCTGCAGGGCCGCGACGTATTCCTTCGTGGCCTCGGCGTTGGCGTTGCCGTCGTCCTTGGTGTCGAGCCACTTCTGAGCGGCTTCCTTCAGCGCGGGCTGGGTCCACTCGATGGCGATGAGCTGCTCGGTCTTGGCCATCAGATCCTCGCGGATCTTCTCCTGGCCGACATACATACCGAAGCCGTGCTCGGCGTTGTCCTCGAATAGGGAGTTGCACCATGCCGGGCCGTGGCCGTTCTTATCCGTGCAGTACGGGGAGGTAGCGCCGGGGCCGCCCCAAATGGACGAGCAGCCGGTGGCGTTGGAGATGTACATGCGGTCGCCGAAGAGCTGAGTGACGAGACGGGCATAGCTGGTCTCGGCGCAGCCTGCGCAGGAGCCGGAGAACTCGAGCATGGGCTGCTTGAACTGGCTGCCCTTGACGGTGAGATCCTGCATATCCTTCTTGTCGGAGACCTTGGAGACGCAGTAGTTGAACACATCCTGCTCGGGAAGCTCGCTCTCCTGACCGACCATGGTCAGAGCACCGACCGGGCACTGGCCGACGCAAACGCCGCAGCCCATACAGTCGAGCGGGGAGATGGCCATCGTGTACTTGTAAACACCCTTGCCCTTGCCGGCCTTGATGTCGACGATCTTGGCATTGGCAGGAGCATTCTTGGCCTCTTCCTCGGTGAGAGCGAAGGGACGGATGGTGGCGTGCGGGCAGACGTAAGCGCAGTTGTTGCACTGAATGCACTTCGTCTCGTCCCACGTGGGAACGGAAACGGCAACGCCGCGCTTTTCGTAAGCGGCAGCGCCGAGCTCCCACTGGCCGTCCACGTGAGGCATGAAGGCGGAAACGGGCAGGCTGTCGCCGTCCATCTTGTCCACGGGATCGAGGATGTTCTTGACCTGAGCGACGAGCTCGGGCTTGCCCTCGTAGGAGACGGCCTCGTCAGCGTCGACAGCGTTCGCCCAATCGGCGGGAACGTCGATCTTGGTGTAGGCGGTGGCACCGAGGTCGATGGCCTTGTGGTTCATATCGACGACGTCCTGGCCCTTCTTCAGGTAGGAGTGCGTCGCGGCGTCCTTCATGTACTGGATGGCCTGCTCTTCGGGCATGACCTTCGCCAGGGAGAAGAACGCGGACTGGAGGATGGTGTTGTTGCGCTTGCCCATGCCGATCTTGATGGCAAGGTCGATGGCGTTGATGGTGTAGAGCTGGATGTTGTTCTTGGCGATGTAGCGCTTGGCGTCCGCCTTGAGGTGATGGTTCAGCTCATCGAAGTCCCACTGGCAGTTGATCATGAACACGCCGCCGGGCTTGACGTCGTTGACCATCTTGAAGCCCTTGGTGATGTAGCTGGGGTTGTGGCAGGCGACGAAGTCGGCCTTGTTGATGTAGTAGGGGCTGCGGATGGGCTTGTCGCCGAAGCGCAGGTGGGAGATCGTCACGCCGCCGGTCTTCTTGGAGTCGTACTGGAAGTAGGCCTGGACGTACTTGTCGGTGTGGTCGCCGATGATCTTGATGGAGTTCTTGTTCGCGCCGACGGTACCGTCGCCGCCGAGACCCCAGAACTTGCACTCGATGGTGCCCTCGGCTGCGGTGTTCGGGCAGTTCTTGTCTTCGGGCAGGGAGAGGTTCGTCACGTCATCGACGATGCCGATGGTGAACTGACGCTTGGGCTCCGCCTTGGCAAGCTCGGTGTAAACAGCGAACACGGAAGCGGGCGGGGTGTCCTTGGAGCCGAGACCGTAACGGCCGCCGATGACGGTCTTGTCGGTGATACCGGCGTTGGCCAGCGCGGTGACGACGTCGAGATAGAGGGGCTCACCCTGTGCGCCGGGCTCCTTGGTGCGGTCGAGGACCGCGATCTTCTTGGCGGTGGCGGGGATGGCCTCGATCAGGCGCTCAGCCTTGAACGGGCGGTACAGACGGACCTTGATGAGACCGACCTTCTCGCCGTGGGCGTTGAGGTAGTCGATGACTTCCTCGGCCACGTCGCAGATGGAGCCCATCGCGATGATGACGCGGTCAGCGTCGGGCGCGCCGTAGTAGTTGAAGAGCTTGTAGTCGGTGCCGAGCTTCTCGTTGATCTTGCCCATGTACTTTTCCACGACTTCGGGGAGAGCGTCGTAGTACTGGTTGCAGGCCTCGCGGTGCTGGAAGAACGTATCACCGTTCTCGTGGGAGCCGCGCATGGCGGGATGCTCGGGGTTGAGGGCGTGCTCGCGGAACGCTTTGACAGCGTCCATGTCGCACATGTCGGCGAGATCCTTGTAATCCCACACGGCGATCTTCTGGATCTCGTGGGAGGTGCGGAAACCGTCGAAGAAGTTGATGAACGGGACCTTGCCGGAAAGTGCGGCCAGGTGTGCCACGGGGGAGAGATCCATCACTTCCTGCACGTTGCCCTCGCACAGCATGGCGAAACCGGTCTGGCGGCAGGCCATGACGTCGGAGTGATCGCCGAAGATGTTCAGCGCGTGGGTCGAAACAGTACGGGCGGAGACGTGGAACACGCAGGGGAGCTGCTCAGCTGCGATCTTGTACATGTTCGGGATCATCAGCAGCAGGCCCTGAGAGGCCGTGTAGGTGGTGGTCAGAGCACCGGCGCCGAGGGAGCCGTGCACTGCGCCGGCAGCACCGGCTTCGGACTGCATCTCGACGACCTTGACCTGGCTGCCGAAGATGTTTTTCAGGCCATTTGCAGACCACTGGTCGACCAGGTCGGCCATCGGGGAGGACGGCGTAATGGGATAAATTGCCGCAACTTCACTGAAAGCATAGCTTACGTGAGCCGCAGCATTATTGCCGTCCATGGATTTCATTTTTCTTGCCATAAATGAACCTCCTATTTATTTCACCGTCAAAAAACGGTTCTTCTGCGCGTGAACGCAAAATTCAACGGTGACACTATAGCACACTTTTTTCGCTATGTAAACGCCTTGTTCCCGCAAAAACATTCACTATTTTGCAACAATAGGTTCAATTCCTTTTATTTTTCGAGAACTTTTGCGAGGATTTATTGATTTTGTGCAAAATGTGCAAAAATGCGCGGAGGGGGATTTGCCTGATGCAAAAAATGTGCTATACTAATTGCAAACTGTACGATTCGATGCGAAAGAGGGAGGAAAACAGTATGGTCACAGCGGTGCGCTCGCTCGGCCTTCAGGGCATCTCGGGCTACGAGGTCACGGTGGAATGCTTTTTATCCGGGGGCCTGCCTGCGTTTGACATCGTCGGCCTTGGCGACACGGCCGTCAAAGAATCGCGCGAGCGCGTGCGCGCGGCGGTGAAAAACTGCGGCGTCAAGTTCCCCGTCTCCCGCATCACGGTGAACCTTGCCCCCGCGGGACGGAAAAAGGAGGGCACGCTCTATGACCTGCCCATCCTGCTCGGCATCCTTGCCAGTGCAGAGGAGATCAAGCCCCCCGCGAAGGACGCGGCCTTTGTCGGCGAGCTCTCGCTGACCGGCACACTGCGCGCGGTGAACGGCGTTTTGCCGATGGCGATGGCCGCGGCGCGTGCGGGGATCAGGACGCTCTATGTCCCCGCGGCGAACGCAGCGGAGGCGACGCTTGCCGACGGCGTGACCGTTTACGGCGTGCCGGACGTCGTGTCGCTCGTGCAGCATTTGAAGGGTGAAAAGAAGCTCTCGCCCCAGCCGAAGTGGCAGGCGGAGCAGACGAGCGAGACCGGCCCCGACTTTTCCGATGTCATGGGACAGGAAAATGTCAAGCGCGCGCTGGAGATCGCCGCTGCGGGCGGACACAATATCCTGCTCATCGGCTCGCCCGGCGCGGGCAAATCCATGCTGGCGCGGCGGCTTCCGTCGATCCTGCCCGACATGACGCGAAAGGAAGCACTTGAAGCGACCGAGATCTGGTCAGTCGCGGGATTGACCGACAGCTCGCACCCGATGCTGCTGCACCGCCCGTTCCGCGCGCCGCACCACACGCTCTCCGCCTCCGCGATGACCGGTGGCGGGCAGACGCCCAAGCCCGGCGAAATTTCGCTTGCGCATCATGGCGTGCTCTTTTTAGATGAGCTCCCCGAATTCCACCGCGACGTGCTCGAGGTGCTGCGCGCGCCCATCGAGGACGGCGAGGTCACCATCACCCGCGCCGCGGGCAGTATCACGCTGCCGAGCCGCTTCATGCTCGTCGGTGCGATGAACCCCTGCCGCTGCGGCTGGTACGGCCACCCCTCGGGGCGCTGCCACTGCACCAAGCAGCAGGTGGAAAAATACGTCGAAAAAATCTCCGGCCCGATGCTCGACCGCATGGACTTACACGTCAACGTGCCGAGCGTCGAGTTCGAAGCCATGCGCCGGCGCGAAAAGGCGGAGTCCTCCGCCGACGTCAAAGCGCGCGTGAACGCCGCGCGCGACATCCAGAAGCAGCGCTTTTCCGGCACGAACATCACCTGCAACGCGCAAATGACACCCGCGATGGTGGGCGAGTTCTGCACGCTGGACGCCGCGGGCGAAAAGCTCTTAAAAGGCGCGTTCGAGCGCCTCGGCCTCACGGCGCGAAGCCACGATAGATTACTGCGCGTTGCGCGCACGATCGCCGACCTCGACGGCAGCGAGAAGATCGAGGCGCATCATCTGGCCGAGGCCATCCAGTACCGCAACACGGATATTTTACAGGGGTGAATGAGATGAAAAGGTATGACTACATCCAGTTTGGCGCGCTTTCCATTTTGAGCCATATCGCCCAGGGCGCGGCTCTTATCCTGCTGTTCGCGGCGTTTGGAGGCACGGGGACGACCTCGTCCTTTACGTTTGCCACGCCCATCGGGCTCGCGCTCGGCGTCGTCTATGTGTCGGCGCTTTCGTTCCTGCTCGGCTGGGGCCTGCGGCCGGACCGGGGCATCGACAAAAACCGCTGCTGGAACGCGGCAATCGTGCTCTATGTGCTGAACCTCGCATCGCTGGTGGCACATCCGTCATCGAGCCTTTCCTTTAGCGGTTCAGGTGCTGCGGCGGCAGCCATCTGGGAGATCCCGATGCTGCCGGCTCTCGCAGGTGCGGAAGCGCTGCTTGATGGGACGCTGTTTTACGTTGCCCTTACGCTGCTGGCCGCCGTTGAGCCGCTGTGCTTTACACTGGGGCTCACCCGCAAAGGGAAAAAGCCTGCCAAATCCGAAGACAACGAAAATTCAGCCGCATTTTCCGCCGATGCGGAAGCGGCCATAACAAATGAGGAGAACAACACCAATGCATGAAATGATCCTGTGCAAGCTCGGCGAGGTCGTGCTCAAGGGCCTGAACCGCCGCAGCTTCGAAGATAAGCTGATGTCGAACGTCAACCGCCGCGTGTCGAAATGCGGCAATTTCCGCGTCTACTCCAAGCAGAGCACCATCTATGTCGAGCCCAAGGACGACGAGTGCGACATCGAGGCCGCGTTTGAGAGCTGCAAGAAGGTCTTCGGCATCATCGCCGTTTCAAAGGCGCTGCCGTGCGAAAAGGACATCCAGAAGATCATCGCCGCGGCGAAAAATTACCTTGCGTGCGAGATGCGCACGGCCAGGAGCTTCAAGGTCGAGAGTAAGCGCGCCGACAAGACCTTTCCCTTGACGTCAATCCAGATCTCCCAGCAGGTCGGCGGCGCGCTGCATCAGGCGTTCCCGACGTGCGAGGTCAACGTCCACGACCCCGAGCTCGTCGTGCATATCGAAATTCGCGACGATGCGGCCTATGTCCACGGCCCCGCTGAAGAGGGCGCGGGCGGCCTGCCCATCGGCATGGGCGGCGTGGCGGTCAGCCTGCTCTCCGGCGGCATCGACTCGCCCGTCTCGTCCTACATGATCGCCAAGCGCGGCGTCAAGCTCGAAATGGTGCACTTCTTCTCCCCACCGTACACGTCCGATGAGGCGAAGGAGAAGGTGCTTTCCCTTGCCAAGCTCTTAGTCCCCTGGTGCGGGCGGCTGACGGTGCAGATCGTGCCGTTTACCGAGATCCAGGAGGAGATCAGAAGAAACTGCCCCGAGGAATTCTTCACGCTCATCATGCGCCGCTTTATGATGCGCATCTCCCAGCGCGTGGCCGATCAGGTCAAGGCCAAGGCGCTCGTCACGGGCGAGAACCTCGGTCAGGTCGCGTCTCAGACGATGGAGGCCCTGCGCGTGACCGAGGATGTCGTCGATCTTCCCGTCCTGCGCCCGCTCATCGGCATGGATAAGGAAGAGATCGTGCGTTTGTCCCGTAAGATTGGCACGTTCGATACGTCGATCCTGCCCTACGAGGATTGCTGCACGGTCTTCACCCCGCGCCATCCGCGCACGAAGCCGAACCTTGACGAGGTCCGCGAGGCCGAGGCCGTCCTCGATATCGAGGGTCTCATCGACCGCGCGATGACAAACCGTGAATTTGTGCGCATCAAGTTCTGAAAGGAAGTCTTATTATGGCGGAAAAAACAGTCGAACAGCGCTGCTATGAAGCGCTCAAGGCGCGCGGCGTGACCTTCGCCGCGGCGGAGAGCTGCACCGGCGGCCTCATTGCCAAGCGCATCACGGATGTGCCGGGCGCGTCGGGCGTGTTCATGGGCGGCGTCGTGAGCTATACGAATATCGTTAAGCACCGCGTGCTCGGCGTTCCGGCGGACATGCTGGAAGAGTACGGCGCGGTGTCCGCGCCCGTCGCCCGCGCAATGGCCGAGGGCGCGCGCGAGGCGACGACGGCAGACTGCGCCGTCAGCGTCACGGGCGTCGCTGGACCCGACCGCGACGAGCGGGGAAATCCCGTCGGCACGGTATTTATCGGATTTTCCTCTGCCGAGGAGACAATCGCCGAGCGCTTTGACTTCGGCGCGAAGTCCCGCGCAGAGATTCGCGAGGAAGCCGCGGATGAAGCCTTCAAACTGCTGGAAGAAAAGCTGAGGGAAGCATAAGGGCCGAGAGCCGTGAGAAAGGAGAAAACATGAAAAGAAACACCGGACTGTTGCTTGTTGCACTGTTGGCGGCGCTGACGCTTTTGGCGTCAGGCTGCGGAGAAAAGCAGCAAACGCCGGACGGCGCACCAGATGAGCCCCTGATGCAGGAGGAAGATCTGACGGTCGAGCCGCAGCCGGACGCGAACTTTACGCTGGAGCTGCCGGATGGTTTCCTGAGCCTTGGGGCGGACTACGAGCCGAACGGGAAAACGGAGAATACGACCTACGACAGCGACGGGATGCTGCCCTATGACTTTGCGCGCCATTACGACGCGGACGCGCAGCTCGTCGTCGGGACGGATTACTACCCTGAAACAGGGCGCGAGGTCATCAGCTATCTGCGCACCGGCGCTGTGGGCGTGGGAACGCCGCGCGGCGTCAAGGTCGGCGACAGCGAGAAAGCGCTGCTGACGGAATACCCGGAAGCGCTTTACTGCATCGCGGCAGACGAGTCCGAGCTCTATGACGGCTACAGCGACGAAAGCGGCTACAGCGAGCCCGCCTATGACTTCGACCGCGCCTACGTCTGGCAGCCGCAGACGCCGCAGGACGACGGAAACTATGACGTCCGCGACATTGCGTTTTACCTGAAAGACGGCACGGTGAGCGCAATCACGATGACAAAGCCGTATGCGTTCCGCTTTGCCTACGGCGTGGACCGCGACGCGGCGCTGCGCCTTGCGGACGAGAACCGTGCGCAGCTGTGCGGAAAGTGAAAAAAGGAACAAAAAGCGAGGGACGCGTGAGCGTCCCTCGCTTTTTACTGTATTTAATAGGTGCCGGGATCAAAGCTCGAGCGCGATCTGCGCGTCGTCGACGGTGGAGACGTCCAGCCCGAATTCGCTCGGCAGGTAGCGCGGGCAGA
>OGLF01001865.1_pt1 | contig 10710 bp, 6 predicted proteins | sample 1572701 | NCBI WGS metagenome assembly OGLF01 (sample SAMEA2581910, study PRJEB24529) | metagenome | biome: Human gut stool | place: China | collected 2011 | reverse complement strand
AGAAGCTGCGCGACCAGCCCCCCGTGGAGCTGGCCGGCCACAAGGTGGTCAAGGTCACCGACTACAAGAAGCCCGAAGAGACCGGCCTGCCTGCCGCAAACGTCCTCATCTACACTCTGGACAACGGCGCTACCGTGGTCGTCCGTCCCTCCGGCACTGAGCCGAAGATCAAGACCTACTTCACCACTCTGGGCAAGGACCTGGCCGAGGCTCAGGCTCAGAAGGATGCTTTGGCAGCTGCCATCGAGCCCATCCTCGCATAACGCAGAAATTTTATAAAAATTTTATGCCCCCGTACAGCGCCAAAAGTGCTGCACGGGGGCATTTTTGATGGGCGCGGGCAGTTGCAGTTTGTGGGTGGATACGCTATAATATTCAATGAATAATAATATGCTCTGTGCAGTGCGGCGCAGGGCAGGAATAAAATGGGGCAGGTGTAAGAAATTGGAACATCGTGTAACGGCAGTCCTGGTGGCGGCGGGTTCTTCCACCCGGATGGGATTTGATAAACTGAGCTTCGATTTGGGCGGTGAGACCGTCTTGGAGCGGAGCGTCCGGGCCTTTGACGAGTGTCCGGAGGTGGACGAACTGGTGATCGTGACCGGCGCGTCCAGTGAGAATGCCCAGCGGGCCGTTGCCCGCTGCAAAAAGCCGGTGCGGCTGGTGAAGGGCGGCTCGACCCGCGCCGAGAGCGCCCGCAGCGGCGTGGCTGCTGCCCACGGCAAACTGGTGGCCGTCCACGACGCGGCCCGGCCCTTCGTGAGCCAGAGCGTTATCGCCGATACGATAGCGGCCGCTGCCCGCTGCGGTGCCGCCGCCCCTGCGGTGCCGGTGAAGGACACCATCAAGCAGGCGAAGGGCGGAAACGGCAAGACTGTGCCGGAAGGCTGCATGGTGGAGAACACCCCCGACCGCAGCACCCTTTATGCGGTGCAGACGCCCCAGTGCTTCGACCGGGTCGCCTATCTGGCGGCGCTGGATGAACGGGACGAGGCCAGCGCCCGCCTCGTCACCGACGACTGCAGCCTGTTCGAGCTGACGGGCCGTCCGGTGGAGCTGGTACAGGGCGACTACGCAAACATCAAGATAACCACCCGGGAGGACCTGCCCCGGACCGAGAATGGAGGAAAGAAAATGCGCATTGGTCATGGTTACGACGTCCACCGTCTGGTGGAGGGCCGCAAGCTCATCCTAGGCGGCGTGGAAGTGCCGTATGAAAAGGGCCTGCTGGGCCACTCGGACGCCGACGTGCTGGCCCACGCGGTCATGGACGCCGTGCTGGGCGCAGCGGCGCTGGGCGACATCGGCCAGCACTTCCCCGATACGGCGGAAGAGTACGCCGGTGCCGACAGCCTCATGCTGGCCCGCCGTGTGGCAGAAATCATGACCGAGCACGGCTGGCGCATCGAGAACATCGACGCCACCATCCTCTGCCAGCGCCCGAAGCTGGCCCCCCACATCCCGGCCATGCGGGCAAAGCTGGCCGAGGCTTTCGGGATGCCGGTGGACGCCGTGAGCGTCAAAGCCACCACCGAGGAGCATCTGGGCTTTACCGGCGAGGGGCTGGGCATCGCGGCCCACGCCGTCGCCCTCATCGAAGCAGTGTGAACGGGAGAATGTGACCCATGACTCTGAACTCTATCGTAGCAAACTTCCAGACCTTCAAGCTGGTAGACCTGCTGGACATCCTCATCATCGCGTTCCTCATCTACCAGCTGCTGGGCTTCGTCAACCGCACCCGCGCCGGCCAGCTGGCCAAGGGCGCGCTCATCGTCATGGCGGTCTATCTGGTGGCGAACATCCTGAATATGCGCACCGTCACCTGGCTGCTCAACTCGCTGCTGCAAGTCGGTCTGCTGACGCTGGTGGTGCTGTTCCAGCCCGAGATACGGCGTGCGCTGGAGCGGATGGGCCAGACCGACCAGTGGGCCTATCGCTTCTTCAATAAAAACCGCTACAACGACACCAGCCTCAAGGGCGCGTGGCGCAGCGCCATCATCGCCATCTGCGACGCGGCAGAGCGCTTTTCGGAGACCAAGACCGGCGCGCTCATCGTGCTGGAACGGAACACCAACCTTTCTGAGATCGTCCGCACCGGCACGCCCGTGAACAGCGCAGTCAACCTCGAGGTGCTGGGTACTATCTTCTACGAGGGTACCCCCCTCCACGACGGCGCAGCCATCATCGAGAATGGCCGCATCAAGGCCGCAGGCTGTGTGCTGCCCCTTTCCAACAACCTGGACCTGGGCAAGGACATGGGTACCCGCCACCGCGCCTGCCTCGGCATCGCCGAGAACTCCGACGCCATCGCCATCGTGGTCAGCGAGGAGACGGGCATCATCTCGATGGCGAAAAACGGTGTACTCATGCGCCACTTTGACCGTCAGACCCTTTACACCCGGCTGGTGGATGAGATGATACCCAAGGAGACCGCCAGCGAGAAGAGCGCTGCCGAGGGCTGGAAGGCCCGGGGCAAGCGCCTGCTGAACTGGGTGAACAACAAGGAGGAGGATGAGCAGCAATGAGCACTGAGCAGAACAACGGCAAGCCTGCCGTACCCCCCAAGCGCAATCTGCTGAACGACCGCCGCATCCGGCTCCTACTTTCTTTGCTGGGTGCAGTCATCGCGTGGATGGCTGTCACCATCGTCGTGCAGCCCGGCACCACCACCACCATCTATAATGTTCCGGTGGACTTTACCTATGATTCGGCTGCCTACACTTCCCGGGGCCTGAGCATCGTCAATGCAGAGGAAAAAACGGTCAACCTGAAGCTTTCCGGCGACGGCTACACCATCGGCAGCCTGTCGGCCAACGACTTTGTCGTCTACCCCGACTGGTCCAGCGTCCGCGACAGCGGCGAAAAGAGCCTGCGCCTTCAGGTGCGGAGCCAGAGCACCCTGCTCACCGGTGTGTCCGTCTCCATCGACGGCGACAACACCGTGGACGTGGTGTTCGATGTAGTGGAAGAAAAGACCCTGCCCATCCAGGTGACGACGAATTACCTGAAGATAGCAGACGGCTATATCCTCTACGGCACCGACATCTCGAAGGAGACGGTGACTCTCTCCGGACCCAGCACCGAGCTGAGCAAGGTGGAGACCTGCACCGCCGAGGTGACCTACAACGGCGAGCTGACCAGCCCCGTCACTCTGGACACCAGCCTGCGTTTTTACACCCGCAGCGGCAGGGAGGTGGAATTTGAGTATACTACTCTGGAAACGGACAGCGTCGAGGTCACGCTGCAGGTGTATAAGCTGGCCACCCTGCCGGTGGAAGTCAGCTTTATCAACGCGCCCCGCGACTTTGACCCCTCGGTGCTGGTCTACTCCCTGAGCAAAAAGACCCTCAATGTGGCCGGCCCGGAGTCCCAGATCGACCGTCTGTCCACCCTGTCGGTGGGTACCATCGACCTTTCCACCTTTGCACTGGATAAGGTGTACGAAATGCCCATCGAACTGCCCAGCGGCATCCACCTGCTGGACAACATCTCCAGCATCACGGTCAGCTTCGACAGCTCCCGTCTGGAAACCAAGACCATGAACCTGCCCGCCAGCTGTGTGCAGGTCATGAACCTGCCCTCCACCTACACCCTGACCGTGGAGACGGAGCGGCTGATGAACGTCACCCTCTGCGGCCCGGCCGGTTCGCTGGAAGCACTCAATCCGGAACAGGTGGTCATTGAGATCGACGCCGACGACTTCTATGTCGCCATCGGCCAGCAGAACATCGCCTGCCGCCTCTATGTGCCGGCCAACGACAAAATTTTTGCGCTGGGCAGCTATGTGGTGCAGTGCAAGATAGAAAGTAACTGAGTATATGATCCTGATCCATGATATTCGCCTGCCCCTCTCCGCCGGGGAGCCGCAGGCCTACGAAAAAGCCCTCCGCCTCGCCCGTATCCCCCGGGGAAAGGTGGGCCATCTGGGCATCGCCCGGCTCTCTGTGGACGCCCGCCACGGCCAGCCCAAGCTGGTGTACACCGTGGCCGTGACCCTGAAAGAGGAGGGGGAAGAGGCCGCCTATGCGGGTGCTTCCCGCAGCGTCACCGTCCGGGGCAAGACCGATCTCTCGGTGCAGAACGGCACTCTGCCGCTGACGCACCGGCCTGTGGTCTGCGGCCTCGGCCCGGCGGGCCTCTTTGCGGCGCTGCTGCTGGCCCGTCAGGGCTACCGGCCCATCGTGCTGGAACGCGGCCCTGCGCTGGACGAGCGCGTCAAGGCTGTGGAGCATTTCTCCGCCACCGGCGAGCTGGACGAGAACGCCAACATCCAGTTCGGCGAGGGCGGCGCCGGCACCTTCTCGGACGGCAAGCTCACCACCCGCATCGGCGACGAGCTCTGCGGCTTCGTGACCGAAGTGTTCCTCGAGCACGGCGCGCCCAAGGAGATCGCCTGGCAGCAGAAGCCTCATGTCGGCACCGACCTGCTGCGGGGCGTCATCACTTCGATCCGAAAAGAGATCGAGTCGCTGGGCGGCGAAGTCCACTTCAACACAGCCCTCACCGGCTTCGAGCGGCGGGACGGCCAGCTCGTCGGCATCCAGACCACGGACGGTGTGTTTCCCTGTGAGGCGCTGGTGTTCGCGGTGGGCCACTCGGCCCGCGACACCTTCGGGATGCTGATGGACAGCGGCCTCGTGCTGGAGTGCAAGCCCTTCAGCGTCGGCTTCCGGGCAGAGCATCTCCAATCGGAAATCGAAAAGAGCCTCTACCACGAGGCGGCGGGCCATCCGGCCCTGCCGCGCGGCGAATATCAGCTTTCGCAGCACGTTGAAAAACGGTGCGTTTATACGTTCTGTATGTGTCCGGGCGGCCAGGTGGTGGCTTCGGCCAGCGAAAAGGGACGCGTCGTGACCAACGGCATGAGCTACCACGCCCGCAGCGGCAGGAATGCCAACGCGGCCGTGGTGGTCAGCGTGGGCGGTGAAGACTTCGGCAACGACCCCCGGAAGGCCATCGCCTTCCAGCGGGAGCTGGAAGCCCGGGCCTATGCGGCAGGCCGTCCCGGCGGAGAGTATGCCGCCCCGGCGGAGAACATCCAGAGCTTTTTGGAGGGCAGGGGCCGGCTGAACATTGGCCGCGTCCAGCCCACCTATGACCGGGGCGTCGTTGCTGCGGACCTTGGCGCGCTGCTGCCGACCGAACTGGCCGACACCCTGCGGGCCGGTCTGCGGGCTTACGAGCGGAAAATTGCGGGTTACACCGCCCCCGAGGCCATTCTGACCGGCCTCGAGACCCGTACCAGCAGCCCGGTGCGGCTGAAACGGGAAGAAAATTTTGAATGCGCCCAGCTGGCAGGATTGTATCCCTGCGGCGAGGGTGCCGGATATGCGGGCGGCATCATGAGTGCCGCCGTCGATGGCCTGCGGGTGGCCCGCGCCATCATCAGCCGGTACAGCCCGGCAGAAGGGTGAGAAGTTGAATGACTGATCGTGAAAACGATTTTAACCGCACGGCGCAGGACGGCAAGGGCCGTCAGGTGCAGCAGGAGCTGGAACGCCAGCTCCGCGAGCTGGGCGACACCATGTCCGACTCCTTCCGCCACGGCTTTGAGGGCCGGGGCGAGGAGATCGGCGACCGTGTGTGGGATGTGGGCCGCGCCGCGGTGAACGCCGCCGGTTACGGCATCTCGGAGGCAGGCCGGGCCTTTCAGGCCGGAAAACAGGAGTACCAGAAGCGGGCCGAGGAGGCCAGAAGCAGCGCCAGCGCCAGCGGGATGACCGACTGGGCGCGCAATTTCTTTGCAAAGAAGCCGGAACCGACGGCCATCGAGAATATCCGCACCAGCGCCAAAAAACGCCACAGCGCAGGCGTCGCCATGCTGGCGACCGGCATCACCTTCGCCGTCATCTTCGGCATCACAGCCATCGCCTGCTTTGGCACGGCGGGGGCGTTCACGTCCGGCGGCGTGATGGCGGTCGATGAGCTGGTGCTGGGAGCAGCCGCCGCCGAAACCGCGGATACGTTCCTCAGCGCTATCGGCGATCTCGCACTGGGTGCTATCGCGGTGACGGGGTGGTGCTCTGCCGCTGTGACCGCTGTGTTCGGCTGGCTGACCGCAGCGGGCGCGTCCCGTATGAAGGCCGCCAAGACCCTGGAGCTCTACGCCGATACCGCCGAGGGCTTCGACTGGCACAAGGGCCTGTCCCTCTCCATGCTGGCCGATCTGACGCATAAAAAGAAGACCAAGGCTCTCAAGACGCTGCGGAAATTCATCCACAAGGGCTGGCTCAGTGCCTGGCTGGACGAGAAAAACGACAAGCTCTACCTGACGGCAGAGGACTACCGCGCCGCACAGGAAAATCAGCCCCAGCCCGAACCGGAAAAAGCGCCGGAACAGGCCGGAGAAGTCCCTCTGAACCTCGAGACGACCCGCCGCTTTGCGCAGGTGCTCGAGAAGGAGCAGGAACTCATGGAGGATGAGCGGGCTGTGGAGGAGCTGCAGCATATGCAGAAGACCACCGAGTCCATCTGTGCCTGGCTGGAAGCCCACCCAGAGAGCCTGCCCAAGGCCCGCCGCTTTGCGGAATACTATATCCCTACCACCCTCAAGCTCCTGCATACCTACAACGACGTGCAGAGCCAGCAGGGCGAGAACGCGGAGGCCATCCGCCGGGATATTGCGGGCATCCTGCACACCCTGAATCAGGCTTATGATAACCTCTACGATAAGCTTTTGTCGGACGTGGCACTGGACGTTTCCAGCGAGATCGCTGCGCTGCAGGGAATGCTGGCGAACGATGGTCTGGCCGGGGAGGGATTGCGATGACCTACCGGGCCTGGAACACCAAGACCGTTGACCGCGCCGCCCTGAAAGAGCTGACAGCGGCCATCGCCCAGCAGAACACCGAAGAGCTGGAATACCAGAACATGGACGAAGAGTGGAGCGAGGAAAAGTACCGCTCTGTCCTCGCGGCCCAGCAGAAAGAAGCCGGCCTGCTGGCCGGCATCCTGGCTGCCCGGGGCATCACCGACCCCGCCGAGGCGCTGACCCTTCTGGCGGGCGAAGAAGAGCTGAGCGACCCCATGCTCCTGACCGATATGGATAAAGCCTGTGAGCGCATCCTGCGGGCCATCGACGAGGGGGAGACCATCGTCGTCTTCGGCGACTACGACGTGGACGGTGTGACCGCCACGGCCCTGCTCTATCAGCACCTGAAAGGGATGGGTGCCGCCGTCAAGTGTATGCTGCCCAGCCGGGAGGGCGACGGCTACGGCCTCTCGAAGAACGCTATCCAGTCGATTTACGATAAGGGCTGCCGCCTCATCGTCACGGTGGACAACGGCATCTCTGCCGTAGAGGAAGCCGCATTCGCGGCCAGCCTCGGCATCGACCTCATCATCACAGACCACCATCTGCCCCACGACACCCTGCCCCAGGCAGTGGCCATCGTGGACCCCCGCCGTGCCGACGACCACAGCCCCTTCAAGGGCCTGTGCGGCGCGGGCGTGGCTTTCAAGCTCTGCGCCGCGCTGGATGGCTGCCCGCCGGAAGAGATGCTGGAATACTGCGGCGACCTCGCCGCTGTTGGCACCGTGGCCGACGTCATGCCCCTGACAGGGGAGAACCGCACCATCGTCAAAGCCGGTCTGCGCCAGCTGCAAAATACGGACAGACCCGGCTTCTGCGCCCTTTTGGAAGAAGTGGGCCTTGCAGGCAAGCCGGTGACGGCAGAGAACATCAGCTACGCCATCGCACCCCGCATCAATGCGGCGGGCCGGATGGACAGCGCCGTGACCGCTTTGCAGCTGGTGCTCTGTGAAGACGAAGACCGGGCGGTCGAATTGGCTCATAAGCTGAGCGACATCAACATCCAGCGGCAGGAGACGGAGATGGAGATCGTCAAAGCCGCGCAGAAACTGCTGGACGCTGAACCGGAACGCCTCGAAGACCGGGTCATCCTGCTCTGGGGCAGAGACTGGCACCCCGGCGTCATCGGCATCGTGGCATCCCGCCTTGTGGAAAAGACCGGACGCCCGGTCATCGTGGTGTCGGTAGATGAGCACGGCGAGGGCAAGGGCAGCGGCCGCAGCGTGCAGGGCTTCAACCTGCACGAGTGCATCGCCTCCTGCGCCGACATCCTGCTCCGCTTCGGCGGCCACGCCATGGCAGCGGGCCTCTCGGTGCGGGAAGAGGATCTGCAGACGCTCCGTCAGCGGCTCAACGACTGGGCGGCCCGGGAGTGTCCCGTGCTGCGCACCCCGCCGCTGGAATGCGATCTGTCCGTCCACCTCGACCGCCTGACGGTGGAGAGCGTCCGCCGCCTCGACCAGCTGGCACCCTACGGTGCCGACAACCCCAGCCCGGTCTTCGTGCTGGAAATGGCTGTCGTGGAGGGCGTCTACGCCGTCTCGGAGGGCAAGCACTGCCGCCTGCGTCTGCGGCAGGGCAATTCCAGCATCTACGCCGTCTGGTTCGGGATGCACCCGGAACAGGTGCCTTACTCGACGGGCGACGTCGTGGACGCAGCCATCAGTCTTTCGGTCTACGATTCGCCCCGGGGCGCACAGCTGTCGGGCCGCATCATCGAGCTGCATCCGGCGGGCCTCGGCAACACAGCAGCAGAGCAGGCCGCGCTGGTGCAGGCGCTGCGCCGGGGTACGCCCCTGACGCCGGAGCAGAAGGAGAGCATCGCCCCGGAGCGCAGCCATATCATCACCGTTTATCGGGAGCTGCAGGCGCGGCGCTGGCACGCCGAAGACCTGCAGCCCCTGTTTGCAAAACTCGGCGAGGAGAACACCGGCCGGACGCTGGTGGCCATCTCCGCGCTGGAACAGGTCGGCCTCATCACAGCGGCTGACCGGGGCGGGGCAAAGTTCTGGGAACTCGTGCCTGCCACCGGCAAGAAGAACCTTGCCGATGCGCCCATCCTGAAATGTCTGGAGGAACGATAAAGATGCCTGAGGGAAAGAAACCTGTCGTCCCCGCGCCCGCAGCATCGGCTGCGGCGAAAGAGGACAGCTATTCTGCAAAGACCCATCTCCATCAGCCTATGCCGGTGACGGAGATGGCTACCGTGGCCGCAACGGCTCTGCCGGCCAACGCCCCTGAGGGGACCCTTCCCTCGGAGGTGCGGCCCGAGATCGTGACCTGGGAGAAGCTGGTGGAGGCCATCAAGGCCAGCGGCAAGGCCTACAACATGGCCATGATCGAAAAAGCCTACAATATGGCCAACGACGCCCACAAGGGGGTCTGCCGCCGCAGCGGTGAGCCCTATATCTGCCACCCGCTGGCCGTGGCCCGCCTCGTGCTGGACCTCGGCATGGACAGCGAGAGCATCGCCGCAGCCCTGCTCCACGACGTGGTGGAGGACACCCCCACCACACTGACCGACCTGACCGCCGCTTTCGGCGAAGAGGTGGCAGCGCTGGTGGACGGCGTCACCAAGCTGACCAAGATCCAATTTTCCAATATCGAAGAGCTGCAGGCCGAGAACCTGCGCAAGATGCTGCTGGCCATGAGCCGTGACGTCCGCGTCATGATCATCAAGCTCTGTGACCGCCTGCACAATATGCGCACCGGCGACGCATGGCCGGAGCAGAAGCGCCGCGACAAGGCCCGGGAGACCATGGAGGTCTACGCCCCCATCGCCAACCGTCTGGGCATCCTGAACGTCAAGGAGGAGCTGGAAGACCGCAGCCTCCACTACCTCGACCCCGTGGGTTACGAGGAGATCAACAAGATGCTCAGCGAGCGCGCGGGCGACGAGTTCCTGGCCAGCGTGTCGGGCGTCATCAAGAGCCGCCTCGAGGAGAGCGGCATCGAGGGCGCGACCATCAAGCGGAGAGTCAAGAGCATCTACGGCATCTACCGCAAGACCATCATGCAGAACAAGTCCTTCGATGAAATTTACGACATCTACGCGGTGCGCATCATCTTGGACACCCTGGCTGAGTGCTACAGCACCCTGGGCCTCATCCACGATATGTACCACCCGCTGCCCAACCGCTTCAAGGACTATATCTCTACCCCCAAGCCCAACGGCTACCAGAGCCTCCACACCACCGTCATCGGCCACGAGGGCATCCCCTTTGAGGTGCAGATACGCACCCGCACCATGGACGAGCAGGCCGAGTACGGCGTTGCCGCCCACTGGAAGTATAAAGAGGGCCTCGAGGGCCACGATAAACTGGATGAGCGGCTGGCATGGGTCAGCCAGCTGCTGGAAAACCAGCGCGTCAGCGAGGATTCCGGCAACCTGCTCCACGATTTGAAGAGCGACCTGCTGCCGGAGGAGGTCTTTGCCTTCACCCCGAAGGGCGACGTCATCAACCTGCCTGCGGGCGCAAACTGCATCGACTTTGCCTACGCCATCCACTCTGCCGTCGGCAACCGGATGGTGGGCTGTAAGGTCAACAACCGCATCGTGCCCATCGACCATGTCGTGGCGACGGGCGAGATCATTGAAGTCATCCTCGGCCCGGCGGACAAAGGCCCCAGCCGCGACTGGCTCAAGATCGTGCGCACCAGCGAGGCCAAGAGCAAGATCCGCAACTGGTTCAAGAAGATGCGCCGGGAGGAGAACATCCAGGAGGGCCGCGACACGCTGGCCCGGGAGCTGCGCCGGGAGATGATCTTCATCCCCGACGACGAGCTGGATGAATTTATCGGCAGCTGCTGCCGCCGCCTGCGCCAGAACAACGCCGAGGAGCTGTATGCCGCCATCGGTTATGGCGGCATGACCATTGCCAACTGCCTGCCCAAACTCA
>OGLF01001859.1_pt1 | contig 10726 bp, 9 predicted proteins | sample 1572701 | NCBI WGS metagenome assembly OGLF01 (sample SAMEA2581910, study PRJEB24529) | metagenome | biome: Human gut stool | place: China | collected 2011 | reverse complement strand
ACCGAACAACCATGCAAACATGGCGCAGTCGACGAACGATGTCTTCCCGACCTCGATCAAGGTCTGCCTCGTTAGGAAGGCATACCGCCTGATGGATGCGCTTTCTTCCATGGCAAGAGGCTTCGATGAAAAGGGAGAAGCATTCAAGGACGTCATCAAGATGGGACGCACGCACCTCCAGGACGCTGTGCCGATCACCCTTGGCGAGGAAATGGATTCGTATGCCGTTGCCGTGCGCCGCGGGATCCGCCGCATTTCCCTTTCCCTTTCTTCTCTGGAAGCGCTCAACATGGGAGGCACCGCCGTCGGCACCGGGCTCAATGCAGAACCGGAATACATCCGCCTCTTCCCGGAAATCCTTTCCCGGCTGACCGGCTTTTCCTTCAAGACAGCGGACAACCTGATCGACACGACGAATACGACAGACTGCTTTGCCGATGTCTCCGGCGCGCTCAAGGTCGTTTCCCTTTCCCTCATCAAGATTGCCAATGACATCCGTCTCATGGCATCCGGCCCGCGCTGCGGCCTCAATGAACTGAAGGTGCCCGCCCGCCAGCCCGGTTCCTCGATCATGCCAGGCAAAGTCAATCCGGTCATTGCCGAAGTCCTCGACCAGACCTGCTACCAGGTCATTGGGAATGACCTTACCCTGACACTGGCCGTCGAAAACGGGCAGCTCGAACTGAACGTCATGGAGCCGGTCCTTTCCTTCAACCTTTTCCACTCCTTCCTCTACCTCACGAATGCAGTCACCACATTCACTGAGAAACTGCTGAAGGACCTCGAGGCGAATGAAGAGCAGTGCAAGAGCTGGGTCGACCACAGCGTCGGCGTCATCACAGCGCTCCTCCCGCATATCGGCTACGAAAAGTGCGCCGCGACTGCGAGGGAAGCTTACACGACAGGACGGCCCGTGCGGGAAATCCTCCTTGCAAGGAAGCTCCTCTCTGAAAGCGCGATCCAGAAAATTCTCTCGCCCTATGAGATGACCCATCCGGGCATCGCAGGTGGCAAGGACGCGCTGGCCCGGTAAGACTTACGAATCATTGATTCATCGTATATAATAGAATAAGAATAAAATAAAGGAATGTGGATGAAGAGTTCTTCTTTCACATTCTTTTATTGTGTATCGTGCATTACGGTTTGCACTTTTGAACGAAAGTCATTAAAATAATAACCATACTTCCGAAAGAGACAAGAAAAGAGGGGAATTCATGAAACTACGCGATAATCACCATATCGTACTGACCACGCCGGACATCGACCGGTGTCTCCGCTTTTATCATGATGTCCTTTCCATGGAAGCGCATGAAAAAGACGGGCAAATCTGCCTATACTTCGGTTCCTGTGAAATCACGCTGAAAGAAGGACTGACGGACTTTGCTCCGAGCGCTGTGCGCATGGGCATCATCAATCTCTGCCTCATCACGGACGATCCGATGGAAGACGTGCTCCGCGAGCTGGAAGAACGCCATGCACCACTTGTGACCGGCATCGTCGATAGAAACGGCGCCCGCGGACCGATGAAGAGCATCTACCTCATCGACCCGGATGGAAATTTCATAGAAATCGCACGCTATGCGGACAAGACGCTCCGCAAGAAGCCGCACTTTATAGATGAGGACGAGCTCGCAAGCGAATGAGCCCGTCCTGTTTTATTGGGAAAGGAACACTATGACACCTCATCAGGCCAATCTGTTTTTCATTGCCGAATACGTCCTCACCATCCTGATCCTCGCCTTCTCGGCATACAGGAAGAACGCATTCGACTGGAGAAAGACCATACGAAGGAAAACATTCATCAAAAGGATGCTCTTCCTTATCCCCGTCGCCCTCATTGCCATCGGCATCATGACAGCGGCTTATCTGCTCCAGCTGCCGCAGATGACGACGCTCGTCATCATCACAGGCGCGCAGCTCTTCCTGACGCTCATTGCGAACGTCATCCTCTTCTCCTCCTGGTTCCAGCGCTACCGCGTCTACCCCAGGGGAAAGGAACTCGCCGCCGTCGTCGTCCTGATGTACGCCGTCGCCGACCTCTTCATGCCCTCAGGCATCAAGTACGGCGTCCTCGTCGTGGGCATCCTCGTCGGCTGCCTCCTTCCGGACTCATGGAAAGTAGACGACTAAAAATCCCCATCATCTGCAAAAAAGCATCTCCTCAAAACGCGCAGCTGCCGCGCCGGGGAGATGCTTTTGTCTTTGATAATACACATAAAAAAGTACCTCGTCGCCAACGCGTAGCGAATAACGCGTCTATGGTGACAGAGGTACCTTTTGAAGTCAGTATAAAAGAAATGGTGACAAATATCAAGAGACCATTTTACTGGATGACGTAGGTGCCGTTGTCTTCGAGGGTGCCTTTGAGACCGAAGAGGGCAGCTGCTTCGTTGGCATTAACGTAGAGGGAGCCGCCTTTGGAGATGCCCGGTGCTCTTCCGTACTTGGTCCTGACCTGCTGCCAGTTCGGGGACCATTCGGCACGGACGCCTGCCGCATTGGCGACGGGCATGACGGGGATGTAGACAGCACCGTCTTTGCCGAGGGCCTTGTCGGAAAGCTTCGTTCCTTTGACGTAAAGGTCGTAGACTTTGGCGACGTAGTTCGGCTGGCCGTCGGAGGATTCGATGGCTTCCCTGACCTGGTCTTCATTCACGAAAGCAGAGGCGCCGTAAGGAGCGAGCTTATTTTCGATATCCTTGACGGTCAGCGGTTCTCTGTGGTAACCGTCGGGATAGACGTAGTAGGTCAGCGTCTTGTCCGGCTGCACGTGGATGACGACGCGTTCGTAGATGATGTCGACGGGAATGCCTTTGACAATGTGCGCATAAAGGTCTTCGACGTCTTTTTCATTGAGGCGGACGCAGCCATGGGACGCATAGGTGCCGATGGCAGAGGGGACGTTTGTCCCGTGGATGCCGTAGTTGCCGCCGATGCCGATCCAGCGGTAGCCGATCGGGCAGTCAGGGCCGGATGGGATTTCCACTTCCGGATGGTCCGGATCGATCCATGTCGGATTGATTTCCATATCGACGACTTTTCTTCTGCCGACAGGCGTCGGAGAGTCAGGCTTGCCTGGAGCGACCGGGTACATGCGGATGCCCACGTCTCCCTGATAGAGCGTCAGGAGGCGGCTGGCAAGGTTGATTTCTATGCGCTTGTCTTCAAAGGCAGGCTTCTTCTTTCCTTCCTTTTCGGTCGTTTCTGCCTTGGTCTCTGCCTTGGCCGGCGTGATTTTGACCTGGACAGGCGCTTCTTTTTCAGGCTCTGCCTTCACTGTCTCTGCGGCAGGCGCGCTGGATGTGATCGTAACAATGGGAGCCGGCGCTTGCTTCCCCTTACTGGATGCCGGAGTCTTGGCCTCAATCCCGATGACGGGCGAGAGCGCGATCACGATCGATGCGGCCAGAATGATTTTCTTCAGCAATGCAATTTCCCCTTTTTATGAAAACCCTTCCCGGGTATAAAGAAACGGATGGATTCCATGTCTTGCGACATATTGACAGGATACCGCAAAGGCGGCCCCGTGTCAAAGGAATGCATCCGTTATTTTTCTGTCAGAAATGAGGCCCTCCCGCGTGGCGTTTCTCACGCTCGCCGGTAAGCTCCTCAAGAAGGTTCGGCGGTGTTTCACTCTTCCACACCCAGTCAGGCGCTGCTTCTTCAGCCCTTTCCTTCGCCGCTTTCAGATCGTAGTAGACCTGCCACTTGGCTTCGACGAGTTCATGGCCGGTCTGGCGCAGGAGGTAGGCCGGATGGAAGGTCGGCATGACGGGTATCCCGTGGTAGTCGATCCAGTGTCCGCGCGAACGGACGATGCCCGCGTCTCTTCCCAGAAAGAAACGGAGGGCGACTTTGCCAAGGCCGATGATGACCTTCGGCTTTACTTGCCGGATTTCTTCAGCAAGCCATATGGATCCGCAGAAATGGCCTTCCTCGATCGTCGGCGTGCGGTTGCCCCGCGGGCGGCACTTCACGATATTCGTCACATAGACATGGTCGCGCGTGATGCCGACGGAGGCGAGAGCTTTGTCGAGGAGCTGTCCCGACGGACCAATCAGGGGTCCGCCGTAATCATCTTCCACACGCCCGGGGCCCTCCCCGACGATCATGAGCGGAGCATCGGCCGGGCCTGTCGAAAGGACGGGGCCGAGGCCTCCCTCATCACGGAGATGGCAGCGATGGCAGGCTTCGATGTCGCGTTTGATTTCCTCATGCGACGCATACGACATCTGCCTTTCCCTTGCCAGGCGGTCTTCGGGATCCTCATGTCCGAATAAATCCATAATATTTCCCTCTTTCCAAGGTCAGGATCACTGCATATCGGGCGGCGGTTCCTGATTCGTGATTTCATAAAACAGCGTGAACTGGCCGGCGAAGTGGAGCTTCACAGTGTCGACCGGACCGTTTCTGTTCTTGGCCAGGATGATTTCCGTTTCGTTCTTTCTCGGGTCATCATCCTCGATTTCACGGTTGTAGTACGCTTCGCGGTAAAGGAAGCTGACCATATCGGCATCCTGTTCCAGAGATCCGGATTCACGGAGGTCGGAGAGGAACGGCCTGTGGTCCTGACGCGCTTCGACGCTTCGGGAAAGCTGGGAAAGCGCGATGACAGGGACATTCAGCTCACGGGCAAGGCTCTTCAACGATCGGGAAATCTCGGAAATTTCCTGCTGGCGGTTATCCCCGCTTCTTGCGGCGCTCTTGGCCTGCATCAGCTGGAGGTAGTCGATCATGATGATGTCGAGCCCCTGCTCGGCCTTGAGGCGGCGGCACTTGGAGCGGATCTCGGAGACCGAGACGCCCGGCGTGTCGTCGATATACAGCGGCGCATCCATGAGGACGCTGGCTGCATTGGCGAGCTGGTCCCATTCCTTCTGCGTGGAAATGCGGCCGGTGCGGAGCTTGGCACTGTCGATCAGGGCCGTGGAGCAGAGAAGTCTCTGCACGAGCTGCTCTCGGGACATTTCCAGAGAGAAGAAGGCAACATGCTTGTGCGCCGAGGAAATACTCATATTCTTTGCCATATTGAGGACGAAGGCCGTCTTACCCATGGACGGGCGGGCAGCGACGATGATGAAGTCGCCCTTCTGGAAGCCGCTCGTCAGAGCATCCAGGGACGGGAAGCCCGTCGCAATGCCTGTGATCGTTTCCTTATTGCGGAACTTTCTGGAAATTTCTTCCAGCTCGTTCTGCACGGCTTCCCCGATCGGCGTGAAGTCGCTCTTTCTTTCATCCCTCGTGACTTCGAGGATGGACTTTTCCGCATTGTCCGTGATGTCTTCGACCGCATCCTGCTCGGAATACGCTTCCTCGGCAATGATGCCGGCCGCATCGATCAGGCGGCGCAGCTTGGCCTTGCCTGCCACGATATCGGCATGGCGGTCGACGGACTTCGGGGAGATGACATTCATGGGGAGTTCATTGATGTAAAGAACGCCGCCCACATCGTCGAGGCGCCCCATGCGCTTCAATTCTTCCGTGACCGTCAGGATATCCGCCGGCTCGCCCCTGTGGGACAAGTTCAGGATCGCCTTGAAAATGACGGCATCCGCCTCGCGGTAGAAATCCTCCGGCGTCAGCTTGTCCTCTGCCATAAGGATCGCATCCTTGTCGAGGAGCATAGCGCCCAGGACGGACTTCTCCGCATCCACATTCTGCGGCGGGACGCGGGACAGGATCATCGAGCTCGTGTCCGGCTTCGGTTCACGCCGAAAGTCTCCCTGGCCGCGTTTTTTTGTATCTGCCAAACCAATTCCTCCTTATCCCGGCAAAGGCTCCTCGCCTGCCGTCTTGGGTGTCCTGACAAGCATCTTGTCGAGTACTTCCTGGATATTCTTCACCGGCGTGACGGTCAGGCCCAGGTGCCCTTCCTCGATATCCGAACGGTTTCCCTCCGGAATAAGGATGCCCTTCATGCCCGCCTGACGCGCGCCGAATGCTTTTTCATACACGCCGCCGACCGGCTTCACTTCGCCGGAGAGGGAAATTTCCCCTGTCACAGCATAGTCCTGCCGGAGCGGTATCTTTTCCACGGCTGAAATGATCGCCGCCGTGATGGCGCTGCCCGCCGAGGGGCCGTCTATATTTCCGCCGCCCACGATATTGACGTGGAGGTCGTAATCGGAAAGGACCTTGTCCGTGAGCTCGCGCACCACCGATGCCGCCGTTGCGACGGAATCCTTGGCCATGGAACCGGCCGTTTCATTGAAATGGATCGTCCCTTTTCCTTCTTCCCTTGCCGGGAATGCGGTCGCTTCGATTTCGACCGTGCTTCCCCAGTACCCTGCAACGCCAAGGCCGTAAATATGGCCGACCCTCGGCACGTCGCTTGCCACCTTGTCATACCACGGGGAGAGGCGGGATGCCATCGCTGTCTTCTTCATGAGATCGAGCGTGATGACAGGCGCATCGGCGCTCCCCTTCTCATAGACGGCAAGCCCGTAGGCATCCGCCAGAAGGGACACGGCCTTTCTGCCTTCCATCGTGTACTCGCTGATGAGGCGGGCGACGCCGTCGTCCAAGTGCACCTTCAGCTTCTCGGCTGCATGATTGACGATTTCAATGACATGCTCCGGCTGGAGCGGGTCGAAGAAAACTTCTGCGCAGCGCGAGCGGATCGCCGGATTGATTTCCGACGGGTCCCTTGTCGTAGCACCGATCAGGATGAAATCTGCCGGTGCGCCTTCCTTGAAAAGTTTCCTGATATATTCCGGGATGCCCGGCGCATCTTCATCATAGTAAGCCGATTCGAAATGAACCCTCTTGTCTTCGAGCACCTTGAGGAGCTTATTCAGCATCATCGGATCGAGTTCGCCGATTTCATCAATGAAAAGGACTCCGCCATGCGCATCCGTCACAAGGCCGGGTTTTGGTTCCGGGATGCCTTCATCCGCCAGATCCCTCTGCGCGCCCTGATAGATCGGATCATGGACAGAACCGATCAATGGGTTCGTCATGTCCCGGCTGTCCCAGCGGAGCGTTGTGCCGTCGCATTCGACAAATGGCGCATTCTCGCCAAAGGCCGTGAAAGGATGCTTCTTCGCTTCGTACAGGATCAGCCTTGACGCCCTCGTCTTGCCGACACCCGGAGGCCCGTAAAGGATGAGGTGCTGCGGATACGGGGATGCGATGCGGGAAGCCAGCGCCTTCACGGCACGGTCCTGCCCCACGATTTCAGATAAGCTCTGCGGACGGACGACCTGCATAACCGTGGAAGTCAGCTTCACCTTGTCCATCGCCTCGAGCTTTTCCATCTTCTTCCTGTTCGCAGGAGACTCGCCCTCGCCCATTTCTTCTTCAATGATTTCCTGACGGATCTCATTCACATATTCCTGATGACGTTCGTCCAGACGATCAGCGATCTTTTCCTCGAGCTGCTTTTCCACCGCCTGGCGCGCCAGCATTTCTGCCAGCTTGTCCTCCAGTTTATCCAGGATGGCGGGGATCTCATCGTCAGCTGGCTGGTGCGTGTATTCGCGGCTCTCCAGGATGAGCCGCTCCATTCCGATCAGCCGGATTCGCGGATTCTCGTCATGAATATATTTCAAAGCGTTGAACCGGCTCGCCTGCACGATGATCTGTTCCGATCCGACAGCGCTGGCGTAAATGCTGTAAATCGCATTGATCTGGCGGTTCAGATCCTCATCGGAAATCCCGCTTCCATCGACGCGGTTCAAAAGCCGGCCCAGCAAATCTTTCACATCTTCCATCTTGGTATCCCCCCATTCTTTCAGCCGCATGCTGCGACCTCTTCCTACTATTTTACACCATAAGGGAGCATCTATGCATCTATTGTCAAATCTGCCCTCTTCCTATAAGATAAGGGAAACAAGGAGGCCTCATGGAACCACATTTCATAGACAACGAAGAAAGACAGCGCCTTCGCGCGAAAATAGAAAAGGAAGTCAGCGCCATGGGCTACCCGCCCGAATTCGGCACCGCCCTCGCCGCCGGACTTGGCACCGAACGCGCCATGGGAAAAATGCTCCACTACCTCACCCATGCCGACATGCCGAGCATGGAAGAAATCGCCGACGAAATGGTCGCCATCTGCGACGACCGCTCCTTCTGGCGCGAAAAGAAAGAAGCGGAATTCTATCAGAACAAGTACAACGAAATGCTCTGGCAGAGCAAATTCGAAGACGATGAAGATGAATAAGAAACAGGAAATAGAAAATAGGAAAGGACTGCGGGAATGATTGCTCATCCTGCAGTCCTTTTTGCTTGCCTTATTTCCCTATTTCCTTATGCATCATGGATGACGAGGAGGGATTTGATGGCTTCTCTTCTGTCCATGGCATCGTATGCTTCCTGGATCTGATCGAGGGTGAATCTCTTGGTGAAGACTTTTCCTGGATGGATGGTGCCGTTCAGGACGGCGGGGAGAAGGATGTTTCTTACATAGGTCGTGACTGGTGCGACGCCGCCTCTAAGTCCTACGTTCTTCCAGAAGAGGATGGAGGTATCGACGTCTTCTCCGTGCGGTACGCCTACGCGTCCTACGATGGCTCCCGGGCGGCATACTTTGGCTGCTGTATCAAGCGAGAGCTGTGTGCCTACGCATTCAAGGGCAGCGTCGGCGCCGGATCCGTGGGTCATCGCCATGACTTTGGCGACAGCTTCATCGCCTCTTTCTGCGACGATGTCTGTTGCACCGAATTCAAGGGCGAGTTCCTGGCGGTCTACGTGGCGGCTCATGGCAATGATGCGCTTGGCTCCGCGCATTCTGGCGGCAATGACGCCGCAGAGGCCGACAGCGCCGTCACCCATGACGACGACGGTATCCCCTTCCTTCACTTCAGCCGAAGCGGCGGCATGGTAGCCGGTCGCCATGACATCGGCCAGTGTCAGGAAGGAATTGAGGTCGGCATCGGTGTAGTCCGAAGCTTCGCCCGGTACTTTGATCAGGGCCCAGCCCGCATTCTTGAAGCGGACATATTCTGCCTGATACCCTGCATTCATTTCCTGCGGCGCATTGAGGCAGTTGCCGTCAAAGCCGGCCTGGCACGCAGCGCACCAGCCGCAGCCGTGGGTGAATGGAGCGATGACGAAATCGCCTTTCTTGACCGTCGTGACAGCGCTTCCGACTTCTTCGACGACGCCGATGGCTTCATGACCCGTGAAGCTTCCATGCGGACGCGGATTGATGCCGCGGAACCACCAGAGGTCCGAACCGCAGACGCATGCACGCAGCACGCGGATCACGGCTTCATTCTCGCCTTCTACCTTCGGGATCGGCACTTCATTATTGACCTCGACACGTCCTGGTTCTACAAATACTCCTGCTTTCATCTCTATTCCCCCCTTACCGGCATTCCTGCCGTAACAAATGCATTCTTTCCTACCTTAAGTATAAAAAGAAAAGACAGCCGAATCAATTCAAATCCGGCCATCTTTCTATAAGAAAAACTTATGAAATTCTATATTCCTTCATCTTTCCGAATAGCAGCAAGGAGTCCTCTGCATCCGTCCAGAATATCCCGGTACGTTTCCTTGAAATCTCCCGTGTACCAGGGATCGGCAACCTCGCCGGGCCTGTCCGTGTAATCCATCAGGAGGTGCAGCTTTTCCTTCCGACCGCCCGTCAGAAGAAGCAGGTGTCGCCAGTTCTCCTCATCCATCCCGATGATGATATCATTTTCCTCATAATCCGCCTTCGTCATGCGGCGGGCTTTCCTCTTCTCGAAAGGCACGCCCATTGCCGTCAGCATCCTCTTGGCCGGCGGGTACATATCATTTCCTATTTCCTCCGACGTCATAGCAGCTGAGGAAACGAAAATTTCCTGAGAAAGCCCTGCCTTCTCCACCAGATCCTTCATGATGAATTCCGCCATCGGCGAACGGCAGATATTGCCGTGGCAGATAAAAAGCACGCGGTACATAGTTCCTCCTTTTGGCGGATTTCCGCCTGACTTCTTTTCTTCCAATATACCACATTTATACTACATTTTTAGATAGTATAGTAAAGATGGTACAGTAATTGCCCATCTCCTTCGATTTATCCATAACTCCTATAATAATATTATATAGCACCAATTACATTTTTTATGGTATCCTTTAGTTGTTGATAGAGATATTTGAATTACCCGACATACCCCCGTATGCAGGTCCGGGACGTCTCTCTCCCGGCATAGACAATCCCCCATGCAGGAAATCCATTCGGTTTCCATCGGGTTCATCACGGCTGCATCTGGCCGGAGCTCTGGAGGGAGGAGGAATGAAAGAAAGGTTCCTTCCCATCCCCAGGTTTCGCAGGCAAGGCCCCCACCTTCCTGTATTCAGCCATTGCCGCGCATGAAATCGTTTCAACTTTCTTCTATTGAAGAGGCCGGAGACCTTTCCGCTTATGATTGTGTTTTCCTTGGTTTCTGGATCGAGGGAGGGACGGCTTGCGAAGAAACGGCGAACGTGCTTCGCCATTTGACGAACCGTCACATATTCCTCTTTGCCACGCTGGCAGCCGACCCGGAATCGGCGCACGCCATCGCCAGCATGCAAAATGCCAAAAACCTTCTCCCCTCGGACAGTTTCCCGAAAGGAACCTTCCTCTGCCGGGGAGCCGTATCGAAAGAGACGGTACGGAAAATGTTTGAAAAATATCCATTCGGAAATACGGAGACGAGAATCCTGAGTGAGTGCTGCCTCCTCTCAGGTTCAGCGAGGCATCCGAATGATGAGGATTTGGCCAAGGTCGAAACTTTTGCAAGGGTCATGTACCAGCATC
>OGLF01001852.1_pt1 | contig 10768 bp, 9 predicted proteins | sample 1572701 | NCBI WGS metagenome assembly OGLF01 (sample SAMEA2581910, study PRJEB24529) | metagenome | biome: Human gut stool | place: China | collected 2011 | reverse complement strand
ACCGCCCGTTTTCTTTCTCGGGAAAGAAAATGGGGGTGTGGTCTTGCCGCCCGCAGGCGGCATATCCCTCCGCGCTGTGCGCGGAAAATATTGTGTTCCTGCTATCGCAGGAACCTTATTTTTCCTCAGGATTGAGCTTTGCCAGCATATCGATCGCCATAGTATAGCTCTCGAACCCGTGTCCGCGGATCTGGGCGATGCAGGCGGGGGCGGTGACGGACAGGTGGCGGAACTCCTCGCGCTTCTGGATGTCGGACATGTGGACCTCGACGGCGGGGATGCTGACGGCCTTGAGCGCATCGTGGATGGCGTAGCTGTAATGCGTGTAAGCGCCGGGGTTGATGACGATGCCGTCGAACGCCGTGTCGGCCTCCTGAATGGCGTCGATGATCGCGCCCTCGTGGTTGGACTGGAAGCACTCCACGGCCACACCGCGGCTCTGTGCGTGCTCATAGATGCGGGCGCAGAGGGCAGCGTAGTCCTCCTTGCCGTAGATGTCCGGCTCGCGGCGGCCGAGCATGTTCATGTTTGCGCCGTTGATGACTAAGATTTTCATATGAGAATTCCTCCTGTGCTTGCCTTACGCCTGTTTGGCGGCGTGGGCGCGGTATTCCTTGCTTTTTTCAAGATAGAGCGCGGCGTTGGCCAGAATGCTCTCCTTTTCCTTCTCCGTCAGCTCGCGCACGACCTTGGCCGGGGAGCCGAGGATCATCGAGCCGTCGGGCGCGTTCATCTTGCCCGTGACAAGAGCGCCCGCGCCGATGATGCAGTCGTTGCCGATGACAGCGCCGTCGAGCACCGTCGCGCCCATGCCGACGATCACGCGGTCGCCGATGGTCGCGCCGTGGACGGTGGCGCAGTGGCCGACGGACACATCGTCGCCGATGGTGACCTTGTTGTGGATCAGGGCGAGGTCCTGAATGTTGCAGCGCTTGCCGATGCGCACGCTCTGCATCTCGCCGCGGCAAACACTGTTGTACCAGAACGCCGTGCCTTCACCCGCGACGACATCGCCGAGCACCTGCGCGCCCTCCATGATGAGAATTTTGTCATCGGTGGAAAGACGGTTAAAATTCATAGACATGGTTTTTCTCCTTTGTGAGCGGGCAAGCGCCCGCAGTATCATTTTTTACAGGGCAAAGTTGCCGTTGACGAACACGGGAATCTCGCGCCCGTCTTTCGTCGTGCCGATGATGGAAAGATCCGCGGTACCGACCATGAAGTCGACATGCGTGTTGGAATCGTTCAGGCCCGCGGCCTTGAGCTCTTCCTTGCTCATGGCCTCGCCGCCCTTGACGCACTCGGGGTACGCCTCACCGAAGGCGAGGTGGCAGGCCGCGTTTTCGTCGAAGAGCGTGTTGTAGAAGAGAATCTTCTGGTTCGAAATGGGACTGTCGTAGGGAACGAGCGCGACCTCGCCGAAATACGACGCGCCCTCATCCTCGGCGATGGCGGCTTTCAGGATGTCCTCGCCCTTTTCCGCGTGCGCCTCGACGATCCTGCCGTCCTTGATGACGAAGTGGAAGTTTTCGATAATGTTGCCGTTGTGCACGAGCGGCAGGGCTGCGTAAACGACGCCGTCAATGCCGTCTCTGAGCGGGGCGGTGAAGACCTCCTCCGTCGGCATATTGGCGACGAACGGAAAGCCTGCGCGGCTGGTGTTGTCGCCGCCGGCCCAGACGTGCGTCTCGGGAAGCTTGATGTTGAGGCTCGTGCCGAGGGAGTTCTGGTAATAGAGCGAGGTGAAGTGCAGATCGTTGAGCTTTGCGATGCGGCTTTTGAGCAGCGCCACATGCTCATGCCAGTGCGCGACGGCGTTACCCTTGCCGCTGATGCGGACGGAGGTGAAGATCGCGTCCCAGAGCTTAGTCATCGCCTCTTCCTCGGAGGCGTCTGGGAAGACCTTCTTCGCCCAGCTCGGAATGGGGACGGAGGCGACGCACCAGGGATTCACGTTTGCCATCATCGCGTCATAGAAAGCGGAGACCTCGTCATCGCAGTGGTTCGCGCGCGTGATGCGGTCGGGGTCCACACCGCGCAGCACCTCGGGGTCGCGAGCAGAGATGCTGAGATACGCTGCGCCCTCGGCGGCGTAGCCGTTGAGAAATTCCTTCTGTCCGAGCGGGAGCGAGTCAAAGACAGAATCGTCCGCGCGCAGGAAGCGCTCGCGGCTTAAGTAGTCGTCCGTCCAGCGCATCACGACCTCGCGGCAGCCGACATCGTAGGCGGCGGAGGCGCACAGTCGCGCGAACGGCGCACAGTCGACGGGGCAGGAGATGACGAGCGTCTGTCCCTGCTGCACATTCAGACCGACTTCGATGAGAAGTTTTGCATATTCTCTGAGTTTTTCTTCCATGAATGACCTCCAAAAAAGAAGGCGGCTGTGCGTGGCACAGCCGCCTTTTTCTATCGTACGATGCCATACAACATGCATCATAACACAGTTCATGCGCGATTGAAAAGAGTTTTTCGTATTTTTATCAGATTCCGAGAAGAAGCGAGGCAAAGTTGAAGTAGATCATCAGCGAGATGGCGTCCACGACCGTCGTGATGAACGGCGAAGCCATGACCGCGGGGTCGAAGCCGATCTTCTTGGCGAGCAGCGGCAGCGTGCAGCCCACGACCTTGGCCGCAAACACCGTGACCACGAGCGTCAGGCAGATGACGAGCGCGACCGTGATGGTGATGGGATTTCCGAAGATCATCTTGTCGACGAGCATGAGCTTGACGAAATTCGCTGCGGCAAGCGTGGCGCCGCAGACGACCGCCACGCGGATCTCCTTCCAGATGACGCGGAAGAGGTCGGAAAATTCGATCTCGTCGAGCGAGATACCACGGATGACCGTGACGCTCGCCTGTGAGCCGCAGTTACCGCCCGTGTCCATCAGCATCGGGATATAAGCCGTCAGAATGGCGAACGCGCTGAGCGCGTCTTCAAAGCGGGCGATGATCTGGCCGGTGAACGTGGCCGAGACCATCAGAAGCAGCAGCCAGGGGATACGGGACTTGTACGTCTCCCAGACGCTCGTCTTGAGGTATGGCTTATCCGTCGGCAGCATAGCCGCCATCTTTTCGATATCCTCGGTCGTCTCCTCTTCCATGACGTCGATGGCGTCGTCGACCGTGATGATGCCGACGAGGCGGTCTTCCTTGTCGACGACCGGAAGGGCGATGAAGTTGTACTTCGAGAAGGTCTGCGCAACGTCCTCTTTATCCTCGAGCGTGGAGACAGAGATGACGTGCGTCTCCATGATCTCGTCGATGGTGTCGTCCTCGTCGGAGAGGAGGATCGTTCGCAGCGAGACGATACCCTGCAGCTTGCGCGCCGGATCGACGACATAGCAGACGTTGATGGTCTCTTTGTCCGTACCGGTGCGGCGGATACGCTTGAGCGCGTCCTCGACGGTCATATCGCGCTTTAAGTCGACAAACTCCGTCGTCATCAGCGCGCCCGCGCTGTCGTCGGGGTATTTGAGAATTTCATTGATGCTCTTGCGCGTGTCGGGGTCCGCGTGCTTTAAGATGCGCTTGACGACGTTCGCGGGCATTTCCTCCACGATGTCGACCGCATCGTCCAGATACAGCTCGTCAAGGACCTCTTTGAGCTCGGTGTTCGAAAAGCCGCGGATCAGCATCTCCTGCGCGTCGGGATCGAGCTCGACGAACACCTCCGCCGCGGGCTCTTTGGGAAGGAGCCGGAACAAAAGGGGAATGCTGTCCTCATCCAAATCTTCAAAAAGCGAGGCGATATCCGCGGGCTCCAGGTCTGCAAGCAGGTCGCGCAGCGCGGTATATTGTTTTCGCTTGAGCAGATCCTCGATTCTTTCCAGCAGTTCGTCGCGCATTTCTTCAAAGCCGACCATACCGACTCCTCCTTTCTGAAGATAGTGCCAAATCAAAGTGTTCAGGTGAATTTTGCGATAAAAAAATCCCCCATATCCTGCGTCCGGCGACGCGGCTATGGGAGCGACAATCAAGAAACACCCGCCCCTGGCGAGAAGTTTCCTTACCGTTCAAGCTTTAGCATCACGAGGCGGTGAAACTGCATTAGATGGCACCTTGCTTTCGATGCAACCTGTTCAAACCCTCTCATAGTGTCTCCACTACTCCGCGGCAGCAGTCCGTATCCTTGTGGTAGCCTTACCTACCGGACGATGTATGAACTTAACGGTACTATATTATGCACATTTTCCCGTGCTGTCAACCCCTTTTCCGGCTTTATTTCTGTAAAAAGTATGTCATGGTGCGCTTTTGCGCTTCCCTTTCGTAATGGGCTGTGCTATACTACATAAATTGAAGAGAAATCGACTTTTGAGGAGGTGAGCATCGCCCTTGCAGCAGTATCTTGACCGGCACCGCTTTTTGAAAGGCATCTACCTGATGGTCAGGCGGTACTTCGATCATCATGTCGGCCGCGACAGTGCGGCGCTCACATACTACCTTTTGTTTGCGCTTTTCCCGCTTTTGATCTTTTTGAGCAACTTAGTCGGCATCATGTCCGTGGATATCAGCGGCTTTCTGTATGAAATTCGCGCATTCATCCCGCAGGAGGCGCTCGAGATCATCGAGCAGTATTTCACTTATGTCAGCCGCGATTCAAGCCCACGGCTTTTGTGGTTCTCACTGATTTTTTCCATTTACTTTCCTTACCGCGCGGCAAGCTCGCTTCTGGGCTCTGTCCGTCGGGCCTACGGCGAGCACCGGCCCACGCAGTTTTTGCGCTATCAGCTCAAGCTCCTGCTTTATACGCTGAGCCTGATTTTAATGGTCGTTTTGTCCATCGGATTGTCCGTCGTCGGCGGGCGGGTGCTGAACTACGTGTCGAGCCACCTGTCGGCCTATATCACGCTGAGCGACGGCTTTATCCACCTGTGGTCGAGCCTGCGCTTTGTTATCATCGGCGGCATCGTATTCTTCCCCATCGCGATGATGTACGGCCTTGCGCAGGAGTCGCACCGGATGAACCGCATCTGGCCGGGCGCGGTGTTCTCGCTCGTGATGTGGCTCGTATTGTCATTCCTTTTTTCGTATTATGTTGAAAACATCGCGCGCTACTCCGTCATTTACGGCACGCTCGGCGCGGTGATCGTATTGCTTTTGTGGCTGTATCTCGCCTCGGTCATGCTGATCATGGGGGCGGAATTCAACAGCGTTTTGATGGTGCTGCGTAAGCAGCACACGGCGGAAGCCGAAGAGAATTTAGGAGAAACGCAGAAATGAAAATCATCATTGTCGGTATCGGTAAGGTCGGCTACGCCATCGCCGAGCAGATGACGGGCGAAAACCACGATCTGGTCGTCATCGACCGCAACAGCGCCGTGCTCGACCACGTTGACTCCATGCTCGACGTCATGTGTGTGGAGGGCAACGGCGCGAGCGCCAGCGTCCTTTTGGAAGCGGGCGTGCGCGAGGCGGACCTTCTCATCGCCGTTTCGGAAAACGACGAGGTCAACCTCATCTGCTGCCTGATGGCGAAAAAGCTCGGCGCGAAGCACACGGTCGCCCGCGTACGCAACCCCGAGTATTTCCGCGATGCACCGATCCTGCGCCGCGAGATCGGGCTTGATATGATCATCAACCCCGAAAATGCCGCCGCGCAGGAAATTTCGCGCATTCTGCGCGTGCCGTCTGCGTTCAGCGTGGAGACGTTTGCCCGCGGACTTGTCGAGCTCATCGGCTTTCAGACCGAAGAGAGCGACAGCCTTGTCGGCAAGTCCCTCATCGACTACAACCGCGAAAATCCCAACAGCATCCTCATGTGCGCGGCCAAGCGCGGGGAAGAGGTCATCGTGCCGAACGGCTCGTTCGTCCCGCAGACGGGAGACCGCGTGTACGTCATTGGCACGCCCGCGGAGACGACGCGCGTGCTGCGCTCGATGGGCAGGGCCATGGCGCCCATCCGCCGCGTGAGCATCCTTGGCGGCAGCCGCATCGCACAGTACCTTGCCTGGGTGCTCACCGACATCGGCACGCACGTGACGATCGTGGAAAAGGACGAGGCCAAATGTCTCATGCTCGCGGAAAAGCTGCCGAAAGTCACCGTCATCCACGGCGACGGCACGAATCACGACCTGCTCGAATCCGAGGGTATCTTCCACTGCGATGCGTTCATCGCCGTGACGGACCGCGATGAGGAAAACCTCCTTATGGCGCTCACGGCGAAGCGCTACGGCGTGAAGAAGGTCGTGCCGAAGATGTCGCGCATGGGGTATCTCGACATCATGAACCTCACGGGCCTCGACACGGTCATTTCGCCCAAGGCCATCATTGCAAGCCAGATCTCAAGTTACGTCCGCGGCCTTGCCAACTCGCAGGGCAGCGCGGTGGAAAGCCTGCACTATATCCTCGGCGGCGCGATCGAGGCCGTCGAGTTCACCGCGACGAGTGCCACGCACTTTCTCGACCGGCCGCTCAGCGACCTGCATTTTCGAAACGGCCTGCTCGTTGCGGCCATCGTGCACAACGGCCGGATGGAGATCCCGAACGGCCATTCCCAGATCCATGCGGGCGACCGCGTGATCGTGGTGGCGAAAAAGCTCTTTTTGCAGGACCTCAACGATATTCTCGGCTGATGTGCCGGCTGCTTGCGGCAAGGAAGTTTCATTATGAACCAAAATCTTATTCTCAGAATCGTGGGCGTTATCCTCTGCATTGAGGCGCTTTGTATGATCCCGCCGCTGCTGCTGAGCGTGTTCGGCGGTGGTGCTGACCAGAGGGCCTTTTTGTACGCGTTGCTTATCTGTGGCGGCGTGGGAGTGCTGCTTTCGCTCATCCGCGCGGACAACACAAGACTTCAGACGCGCGACGGCTTTGTCTGCGTGGCACTGTGCTGGATCGCGCTGAGCGTGTTCGGCGCGCTGCCGTACTTTTTCAGCGGCAGCTGCAGCTTTATCGACGCCATTTTCGAGACCGTCTCCGGCCTGACGACGACCGGCGCGTCCATCTTCCCGTCGCCTGCGTCGCTGCCGCGGGGCATCCAATTCTGGCGCGCGCTCACGCAGTGGATGGGCGGCATGGGCATCCTCGTTCTCATGCTGGCGCTGCTGCCCAAGCTCAGTGAGGGCAGCGTGAACCTGATGAAAGCAGAATCCCCCGGCCCCATCAGCACAAAGCTCCGCCCCCGCACGGGTGAGACGGCGCGCATCCTGTACCGCATCTACATCGCGCTCACCGTGGCGGAGGCGCTGCTGCTGCGCATTGCGGGCCTCCCGCTGTTCGATGCGATCACCACGGCGCTGACGACGATCTCTACCGGCGGCTTTTCCATCCGGGATGCGAGCATCGCGTATTATCAGTCGCATCTTGTCAACTGGATTCTCATTTTCTTCATGTTTGCCGCAAGCGTGAACTTTACGCTCCTCTACCTCTGCGTGACGCGCCGCTTCCGCGAGGCGCTCAAGAGCGAGGAGCTGCGCGTTTACTCGCTGGTCGTGGTCGGCGCGTCGGCGATGATCGCGGCGGACCTGATCGTGCGCACGGGGCGCGACATCGGCTCGGCCATCGAGAATGCGGCCTTTCAGGTCACAACGCTCATTTCAACGACCGGCTACTGCACGGAGGATTTTGACCTCTGGCCGCAGTTCTGCCGCTGTATCCTCGTGCTGGTGATGTTTTTCGGCGGCTGCGCGGGCTCTACGGCGGGCGGCGTCAAGGCCTCGCGCATCGTGCTTTTGTGCAAGGCGCTGCGGCGTGATCTGCGGCGCGTGATGCACTCGCGCGAGGTGCGCCCCATCACGCTCGACGGACATCGCGTGACGGAGGAGACCGTCTCGTCCGTTTCGGTCTTCTTCTTCGCCTATATCGCGATTTTGCTGCTCGGCACGCTGATTTTGTCGCTTGACAACATCGACTTTACCGCGGCGTTCACCGCCTCGCTCACGGCCATCAGCAACGTGGGCCCGGGCCTTGGCGCAGTGGGACCGACGTGCAACTTCGGCTTCCTCTCCGGCATCAGCAAGCTCACGATGAGCGCCATCATGCTGCTCGGCCGTCTTGAGATCATGCCGCTGCTTGTCCTCTTAATGCCCTCTGTCTGGCGCAGAAAATAAAAGAAAATCAAAAAGAGTGGATCGCAATTTTGCAATCCACTCTTTTTGAAAAGGATTCGCTGCGCTTCGTGCTTTGCCGCCCGCAGAGTGGCTGCGACACACGCTCCGCGCAAAGAGTAAATTCCGACGCGCCTGTCGTCGGAATTTACGATCAAACAGATTTCGCGTCTGCGGACGCGAAACTCTGCGAGGCGGTTTGCCTCCATTTTAGCAGCAGGGCTGAGTTTGTGATGACAAGCACGCTGCCTGCGTTATGGACCAGCGCACCGACAACAGGGTTCAGTGTGCCGGTGATGGCGAGCACGATGGCGATGAAGTTGAGCGTGAGCGAGAATGTTATATTGAGCTTGATGGTGCGCATCATGCGCTTGGAGAGCGCGATGAGGTGCGGCAGCTCCTTGACTTCGCCGTCGACGAGCGCGATATCCGCGGCGTCCACGGCGATGTCGCTGCCCACGCCGCCCATTGCGATGCCGACATCGGCGGCCTTGAGCGCGGGCGCGTCGTTCACGCCGTCGCCGATCATGCAGACCTTTTCGCCCACGGCCTGATAGGCGCGGATGTGGGAGAGCTTGTCCTCGGGCAGGCAGTTTGCGTGTACCTCACCGATGTGGAGCTGCGCAGCGATGGCCGCGGCGGCATTCTGATGGTCGCCCGTGAGCAGCACAGGCTGGACCTGAAGCGCGGAGAGCCGGTCGATCATGTTTGCACTCTCCTCGCGAATCGTGTCGGACAGGGCGAGGAAGCCCGCGAACACGCCGTCCACGGCGGCGTAGGTGACGGTGCAGCCCTGCGAGAGCTGCGCGTTCGCGGCCTTGGCGGCTTCTTCGGGGATGGCAATGTGATGCTCGGCAAGGAGTTCTGCGTTGCCGGCGAGGATGGCTCTGCCGCCGACCTGCGCGGAGACGCCGCGCCCCGGCCCCATCTGGAAGTTTTCGGCATCGCCCAGCGCCTCGCCCGTCTCCTGTTGACAGCAGCGGGTGATGGCCTTGCCGAGCGGGTGCTCGGAATAGCGCTCCGCCGCGGCACAGAGGCGGTAGAGTTCGTTGTCGGAGAGTGCGGGCAGCGCACTGTGCACCAGAACGACCTTCGGCGTGCCGTAGGTCAGCGTACCGGTCTTGTCGAAAGTGATCTTCTTCACGGCGGCGAGGCGCTCGAGCGCGTCTCCCTCGCGGACGAGGAAGCCGTGCTTCGTCGCGTTGCCGATGGCGGCCATGATGGCGGTCGGCGTGGCCAGCACGAGCGCGCAGGGGCAGAAGACGACCAGGATCGTCACCGCGCGGATGATCTCACCGGAAATTATCCACGTCAGTGCCGCGGCAGTCAGCGCGATGACGACGATCCATGCCGCCCAGCGGTCGGATAGAGCGACGATCTTGGCCTTGTCCGCGTCGGCGGATTGCACGAGGTGAATCATGCGCTGGATGGAGCTGTCCTCGCCGACCTTTGTGGCCTTCATCTCGAAAGCACCGAACTGGTTGACCGTGCCGGAGGAGACCTCGTCGCCGACGCCCTTGTCGACCGGCAGCGATTCACCCGTCATAACGGCCTGATTCACAGATGTCTGGCCCGATACGATCTCTCCGTCGACGGGGATGGTCTCGCCGGGCAGCACGCGCAGCAGGTCGCCGACTTTGACGGCCTCGGTGGGGACGGCTGTTTCCTTTCCGCCGGTGATGACGCGCGCGGTCTGCGGCGTCAGATGGACGAGCTTTTCGATGCCTGCGCGGGCGCGGGCGATGGTCAGCTCTTCGAGAAGACCGCCGAGCTGCATGATGAACGCGACCTCACCCGCGGCGAAGTCTTCGCCGATGCAGACCGACGCGATCAGCGCGAGCGAGACGAGCACGTCCGCCTTGATGTCGAACGCCGTGACAAGGCCGATGACGGCCTCTAAAATGATTGGGATGCCGCAGAGGATGATCGCGGCCCACGAGGCGTCGAACGGCAGGGGAACGAGATCAAAAATGCTGACGATCAGCGCGATGCCGGAGATCACGAGCAGTGTGATATCTTTTTTTGTGCCGCCCAGCTCTAAAAAATGCTCCAGCTTTTCCATTGCCAGTTTCACGGAAGTGACTCCTTTCTGTACCATAGGGGGTATGGGCTTATTATACATATGGGGGTATAGGTTGCAAAGCGCGCAAAAAGAGAGAAGCAGCACAAAACTGCTTCTCTTCTTTCATGTAATTCTGCTGAAAATGGGCGCGAGAGGGGAAAAACCTGCTCAGCCCATGTTCGAAAAGCGCTCGACCGCTTTTGTAAAGTTCTCGATCGTCTTGTCCGCGTCGCCGTGCTCGATGCCGTCGCGCACGCAGTGCTGGATATGGCCCTCGAGGACAACTTGTCCTACTTTATGAAGTGCCGCTTTTGCCGCCTTGATCTGCGCCAGGATATCCTCGCACGGCACATCCTCATCCACCCATACGGTCGATCGCCTGCACCTGACCGATGATCTTTTTCAGGCGGCGGTGAAGATTATCTGCATCCATACACTGTTTCATTTTGCATCCTCCTTGTGTATAGTTGCTACATTTTTTGACTCAGTGTGGTCATTGGTCTTTCCAGTCATAGAGCCGACCATTTCTTTCAGACTGGCGATATACTGTTTCCATGCCTGCCTGGATTCTTCAGCACGCTTCAACTCGGCAAGCTGTTCTTCCGGCGACAGGGCTTCAAACTCGCATTGGCGGCAGTCTCTATCAATATCCTGAAAGATG
>OGLF01001842.1_pt1 | contig 10828 bp, 13 predicted proteins | sample 1572701 | NCBI WGS metagenome assembly OGLF01 (sample SAMEA2581910, study PRJEB24529) | metagenome | biome: Human gut stool | place: China | collected 2011 | reverse complement strand
AGATACCCTGTCTCAAAATTCATCCGATTTTTTGTTTGCTCTTTTAGGGCAATCGTGGCGGCCATTGCAGCATCCATTCCAGATAGTCGGCGCGCGTTATTTTCCTTACGGAAAGAGAATGCTTTTTGTCAGCCCAATCAAGCAGCAATCTATTTAGTGGAAGTTGTTCAGAATAAATTATCGGGCTGACTGTCTTTCCGGGTGGTGTGTTCGCCGTTCTACTCGTTGCCAGTTGCAAAACACCTTCATGTTCCCAATCGTACCATATCAAAATTCGAAGCAGGTCGATTGGTGTCTCGTCCGGCATAAGGAAAATTTCTTCGCGGATGTTCATGGCTTTTGCAATTTCTTTTAAACGGTTTGCCTTTGGGCTGCGATACCCCATTTCATATTGTGCAATGCGGTTCGCGCTGCTCTTTCCGTATCCGAGCATCTCACCCAATTTTTGTTGTGTAAGGCCGCGATGCTCGCGTACCAGTTTGATCCGTAATCCTGTATCCATCGTGTAATAGCTCACTTTCCCAAAAAGTAATACCCGCATCAGCAAGCGTTTTCGACTTGCCAGTGCGGGCGTTTGTGTATGAGAGAGTGGCTCTATATAAGGTCAATCTTTTGGGTATAACCGCCGATAAAGTAGATTTCGATTTCTTGCCGTGAGTGGACAATAACCTTTTCGATGATTCTTGCGGTAAGGATGTCATCGTATTCCTTTATTAAAAGGTCTTGCGCCGTCAGCTGTTTGGTTGCTTCTTCGTCCTCCCCCTTACCATCCGTACTTTCTGCGATATTTGCTTTCAGTATTTTGATTTTACCGCTGAGTTTTCTCAGCTTATCATCAAGGAACGGTGTACTCTCGTCAAGTTCCAGTGACATTTCAAGCAGACGATCAAATTCTTGCTGTGCTTTTTCTAGCTGCTTTTGAAGCTGGGCTTTCAAGTTTTCTCCTGCTTTCATTTGACGGAGAATACCGTCAAGTTGTGCAGCAACTTCATCGGTAAAGTTTGCGGCCAGATTCTGCACAGCTTTCAAAATAGCCTGATGCAATTCTTCTTCCGGGATTGACGGTGAATGACTGCAAAATTTTGTTCCGTATTCGAGTCGATTGACGCATCTCCAAACGATTTGTTTTCTGCCGTGGATGTTCCAAGTAACCCGCTTATAAGGGCTGCCGCAGTCTCCGCAGACCAGTCGTTCGGATAAGGCATATTTGCTGGTGTAACAGGAGCGACCTGTTGCCGCCTGCTTGGAATCACTTCTCAGAGCGCTCCGACGCGCCAGTTCTGCCTGCACTGCTTGGAACTGCTCTCTCGTCACGATGCCCGCATGGTGGTTCTGAATCAGGTATTTGGGAAGTTGCCCGGTGTTTTTGACAACCTTCTTGCTGATAACGTCCGTGCTGAACGTCTTTTGCAGCAGCGCATCGCCTACATATTTTTCATTTTTCAGAATGCTTTGTATATGAGATACATTCCAGATTTTCTTACCTGTTGAAGTCAGAAACTCCTTGCTTTCAAGGACTTTTTTAATATTACTCAAACTGTATCCGCTTCTTCGGGAACTATCTCCGGCTTGCCGTCCGCACCTTTTTTGTAGCCAAGCAAATACTTGTACTGAAACTGTACCTTACCCTCACGGCAGGCTTTCTCTTTGCCCCAGCTTACGTTTTTGCTGATTGATTCGGATTCTGCCTGAGCAAAGCTGCCATATAATGATATCATGAACTCACTTGTCATAGTCAGAGTATTGATATTCTCTTTTTCAAAAATCACGCCTATCCCTAAATCTTTCAGTTGTCTGACATATTCAAGACAATCAACAGTATTTCTGGCAAATCTCGATATCGACTTAGTAATCACAAGGTCGATTTTTTTGTTTTTGCACATACGAATCATGCGGTTAAATTCGGTACGCTTTTTTGTCTGGGTGCCTGAAATTCCTTCGTCGGCAAAAATTCCTGCCAGAGTCCATTCTTTCTTTTTGTTAATAAGATCTGTGTAGTATGCAATCTGAACCTGATAGCTGTTCTGCTGTTCCTCCAGTTCGGTTGACACTCGGCAGTATGCGGCAACTCTTAATTGGTGGTATTTATCACGACTTTCCGCTGTCTGCACTTTCGCAGGAATTACTGTTACATTCGGCGCTGTGCTCATTTTCGATCTTCCTTTCCGTTATATTTTTAATTCTCACTCCGTTGATAAGCTCAACATCTACGGTACAAAAATGGCTTATACAAATTCGTGAAACACACGCTTTGAATAAGCCAATATCCAACGTATTTAATTGTTCGTGATTTTCAAGCAGAGCCTTGATTTTATCTGTTTTCTGAGGGCTGTCATTGTAAGTGCAGCAGTCGTATTTCATCTCAGCAAGTTTATAAATCTCTGCTTTAGCTCTGTCAAAATCTACTTGGATTGAATCGGTCATACGGTTGATTTCATTTTGCTGACGGACTATATCGGCAGTAGGTGAATAAATGCTGATCTCGCCGCCGGACTCCGATAAACTTGGATTAGCTATTGCAGAATTCAGAACAGTCAGCACTGCTCCGATTATCATCTGATCAGTCAGCTGATATTCAAATTTGCAGCAATCGGGATTTCTGCAATCCCAATGCTCATATTTCGGATTGCCGCCAATTCTTGAAAGTCTGTGACCACATTCGGCACAGTATGTACGATTTCTGATTTCCTGTAAATCATCGGATATCAGATTAAACGTAGTTGCTTTCCGTATCCGCTTTTCATTTGCTCGTCTGAAAATATCCTCGGCGATCAACTGCGGATATTTGTCGGTACCGAGATACTTCTCATTTTCGATTATCCGCTTGACCATATTTTTGTTCCACTTATCTGAATCTGTATTGTAGCGAATTTTCTCACTTTCCATTAGCTTGGCAATTTGCAGTAGGCTTTTGCCTGAAAGATATTCACTGAAAATCGTCGCAACAGCGCATACCTCTTTGGGATCAGTTGTTATCACTCCGTTCTTCATGCAGTAACCAAACGGTATTATTCTGTTTTTTGCCATATTAATGTCACCTCCGCTTATAACAATACCACAAAGCCTTTGAAATAGCTATATCCAAAGGCACTAAATCTATGATAATGAATTTGTCTATTTTATCTTTTCTTTAAATTTCAATCCGCCGATCAAGTGAAATTCCAACTCATGTTGATTGATTACAACGATCCTCTCAACTATACTCTCAAATGCTGATTCTTCAAACTTGGTTATTGGCTTATCGCGCATTTCAAAAAAGTCAATTAACATTTCGATCTGATTCAGAGTTTCGTCCTCGTCATCGGAGCGTGAAAGCTTTTTCAGATCTGTTTGCAGCTTATTGATTTTTGCCGTAAGCTCCGTAGTCTGCTCAATGTATTTAGCCTCGTCCAGAAATCCTTTTGTTTTCAGCCTTGCGAGGACGTGAGTTTGTTCACGAAGCTTGGCGATTTCTTTGTGAATGTCCATCACCTGAGTTTTGCCGCTGAATTTTCTGAGCTTCAAATCCTGCAATGCTGTTTGCAGCGGTATAAGAACAGTTTTGTAATTGTACAGCAGTTTATTGCATAATCTCACAAATGCTGCATAAATTTTAATTTCGGAGATTCGTCCATTGGAACAATCGCTTGCTTTGTTATTATGGGTCCGGCATGTCCAAAATACAGAGTTTTTACTGCTAACACATTTATATGTTGCACCGCATTTACTGCATAAAATTCTTTTAGATAAAAAATGATTGTTATTGATATACTCTCTGTGTCTTTTATTCAACAACTCCTGTACTGAATAAAATATATCTTTATCAATGATTGGCGTATTTACGGACTGAACATAATACTTGGGCTTTTCTCCACGATTACGTTTTTGCATGGTTGGAAGCGTCTCAGTTCTGTATTTTTTCTGAAAAAGCGCATCACCAATATATCTTTCATTAGAAAGAACATACTTTACACTTGATGCGTGCCACCGTTCAGCTGTTTGACTGCTCGGAACAGCCATGCTATTAAGCGTATCAGCAATTGCTTGCAAACCATAGCCCTCATTGTACCAGTTAAAAATTTGTTTTACAATTTTAGCCTGTTCCTCATTTACAACAAGCGTGTCATTTTGAACGGTATATCCAAATGGGGGACATGAGTTTCTATATGTTCCATTTTGCATTCTCTTTTGAATACTCCACCGCATATTCTGTGAAATCGAAGTGGATTCCTCCTGCGCCAGACCGCCCATAATGGTGATCATCATTTCATCGGTCAGATTAGCGGTATCGATATTTTCTTTCTCGAAAAATATTGTAATGCCAAGCGATTTAAGCTCTCTGACGCTTTTCAGACAATCCCTTGTATTTCGGGAAAATCGGCTGATGGACTTAGTGTAAATCCTATCGATCTTACCTCTGCGGCAATCCTTTAGCATACGCTGAAACTCGTCGCGCTTGTCCTCTCGGGTTCCGGTGATACCCTCGTCGGCATATATGTCGATCAGTTCTTCAGTTTCTGAGTTCTCAAAAACTTGGCTGTAGTACCTTGTTTGTGCCATAAAGGAATTAAGCTGATCGTTGGAATCGCTTGATACTCGGCAATAGGCGGCACAACGGATTTTTATATTTTGTTCTTCTGTTATTGTCGGCTGTATCACCGTTACTGTAGGCATTTCCTCACACTCCTTTACTTTTTACCAACAAGGATACCACAAATCTTTTTAGAATGGTATCACCAAACCCAACGAAATTATTCGTCCGAACCTGTGCAGTTTTCATGCTTATCCGCTTGTCCGGCTGCTGTGCAGAGACACATTGTGATTACTCCACCTGTACCGCCTACAAGCAAGCCAATTAAAAATCCTACTAACATCCCAATCTCTCCTACGCTGCATCCCTTGAAGACGGGAACTGACTGTATATATCTTCAGTATTCTTGTTATTGAAATTCTGTTTTTCGGCAGTTTCAAGAATTTCATCAAGCTTATCTGCAAATACTTTTGCCATAAAATCGCTGTATTCTGCCTGTCCGAATTTAGTCATCAAAATCAACTCCTATACTTATTTTCATCGCTTTTTCTACTTTTTCCATAAGTTCAAAATCAACTGAACCCACGTAACTTTTCAATCGGTATCTGTCTATCGTCCGTATCTGTTCCGCAAGCACGATTGAATCCTTGGGCAATGTTTTTGAACCTCGGATATGAATATGAGTGGGAAGATAATGCTTTTTTGCCGTCGAAAGCGGAAGAACCACGATCGTTGGGCTGTGCCTGTTTCCCACATTATTCTGTACCACCAGCACAGGACGAATACCGCCTTGCTCTGAGCCGACCACGGGATTCAAATCTGCGTAAAAAATATCTCCACGTTTAATCAGCATTTCATTCACCTTTTCTGTATCTTACACACTTATGAAACGGACAAAACAGTACGTCGGTATTCCTGTCATACCACACACAGCCTTTGCATGGGTGATTATCTGAAAGCTTTATGCACGGGATTCTAACATCAATGCCGAATTTACTTGATTTTAGCTGAAAGTCAAATAGCTTCGGCGTTTCTTTTTCTTCTGATATATCATTCATACTATCAGCCTCCTGTTCTTGTGAATTTAATATGTAAATGGCGGTCTGCTATAACGCAAACCGCCGTATAACTTCGTTTTGCCTTCGTCTGATTCGTTAGTTTCAGACGATTTTCCGTGATATTTGTTCTCAACGACCGTCACGGCGGAACTCTGCAAGCTGCGGTCAGCGTAACCGCATCATGGGACTCTCACCCGCTATATCAGCCCTCACTGGGAAGTATCATTATCCTCACACGTTTCATCGCCGACTTTGGTTGCTGTCCAAAGGTCTGAACGTCATGGTTATCGCTCGCTTTTTGAGGTCGTCGCGCATGGTTCATTTGGCTGCCGAGATTTCATACCGACCGTGTGATTAACGTACTTGCAGAGTTGATATTCGGTTGTCAAGCTACTTCGGATTTTTATTCCGCTTGTATAGGGGAAGAAGCAACGCTTTTTGCAACCATTTTTTTTGATTATTTTAAAAGTTTGTAGAGTTTGCACAAAATCCTCTTTCTTTTCTTGCTGACAGCTTGGTGAGTAATACCAAGATATTTTCCGCATTCTTCAATTGTTAAGTTTTTAAAATATATAAGTTCAATTAATTTTCGCTCGTCATCCGATAACAATGCTAAACAACTATGCAGTCTGTCATATTCCGCATGCAGCATAACATTTCGTTCAGTAACATCTTTGTCAGTCACAAATTCGTGAAAGTTCTCAAATGCTCCGTCAATGCCTCCGATAAGGGCTGAGAACTGAATCTCATGTTGATAGAACGACTTGTCATTATCGTCAATATTCCACTGACTTCGATTGTATCCCACTCTGACGTTTTCACTGACTTCAACCTCAACATACTTCTTTGCTATGGTGTCATAGACACGCAATGTATTTTTACTCATTAATATTCCTCCGTTTTGATTTTTGTTTTGAATCAAAACGAAGGCTTACGGATATTTGGATATAATGCACAGCCACTTTGTTGTAAAAATCATATTGTGTCCTTTCTTCTGAGGACACAAAAAACGAGCCTGCATACTTAGTACACAGACTCTGTTTGCCTGAAAAATGGGCGTACTAAAGAAAGGGCACAAAATATGCTGTTTGCATTCTCTGCAAAACGGTCATATTTTGTATCCCCTGCCATAATGCATATCAGGCGTTGAATATTTTATTTGTAAATTAAAAAGCACCGACAAGATGGACTCCTTTTGTGTAGGAATCTATCCTGCCGATGCTCTCCAGCGAGCACGAAAAAACGTGACGAGTTCAGTACATCGGATTCAATCTGTTATAAATGTTTCTCGAAAATGGAATCTAAAAGCATTGAAGAAGAACAAAGAATCAGAGTGGGAATAAAAGCCCATAAAATATTGCTTATACAGCTGCATGACATTATAACTATTGTCAACGTGGTTATGATACTTAACATAGTAATAGAAAACAGCATCCAACAGAGAGGTTAATAAGGCTTTTTCATTTCCCTGAAGCTCCTCATTTTCAAGTATTTCCTGAAGTTTTTATTTGCTTATACTTCACGACGTATAAGCAAATAATGCTGTATCATAACGCTCCCTCCATTTTATATCATCATATATTTATGAGAAATAATATCCCCACTGTGCATATGCTTCTTTTGAAAACACATTATCCGGACCCCTCAAAATATCACTTCCTGTGCTATTCACTGAGAATCTGTTTAGTGCTTCAATTATAGCTTTCTTTTTAAAGGGAATGTGTATTGCGTTTGCAGATCCATCATTGACTCTATCTACAAGTACTTTGGGCCATCTGATGCTGTAGTCATCATAATTAATAACATGAGAACAATCCGGGTATGCTATTATTAGAGAAAGTACCAGAAGCATGTTTTTTGAATTGCGCATTCTCTCCATCAGCCGATTTTCAAGCGTTTTTCTCAAGCTTGAATCCAAAACAGCTGCTGTCTTCTTATGACTATCAATAAAATGAAAATCAAAGTTTGAATTCTTATCCCAACTTCTGAGAAGTCCAAGATATTTTAAATCACTTTGTGTCGGATCAGTCTTTCCCTGACCGTCAAATGCAATATATGTACCATTTCTATAAGCCATTCTGATTTCTCCTTTAAATAAGGGGCAACCGACCGTACAACTATGAACAAGGGAGGCGATAACCACTTAGAATATCATAGGGAAATTTAACCCCCACTGACATACGTTCATGTTATAAATCCGTAATCGATATTTCGTTTTTACACTTCTTATCAACGATTATTGTTGTCTTGCATTTTAAATAGTTTTTAGATATTTGGGTTAAAAGAACAATACTCTCCAATGCTTCTTTTTTCGATAACCCTGTTCGTGACATGGCTGTTCCCATAGGGTATAGATAGAGTTCCTTCCCTTGACCATGTTTGTCATAATACTCAAACAATTTTAGAATACAATCAAAGTATTGATGCTTATCACAATGAGCAACACAGTCAACATCAAATTCTGTAAGAGCAAGCAAGAAAAAAGTAACTCCATTCTCGCCTTTTATTCGGGATACTGAACCCATAGGATATCTTTTTCGCTTTCCTTCTCTTTTTTCGTTAAGAGAGATATCCTCATATTCATAGCCAAATGCTTTAAGGGAACTTTCTATTTCAGCATCAAGAGCTTGTCGTTTTTCGTCCGAATAAGCAAATCTTTTTAGAAACTGACCATGCACAGAGCCTTCGTGAATAATGTCATCATTTACAACAGTATCATAACAACAATTAACTGCTATGACGACTATTCTTTCAGTCTGAGGTTTTTTGGGAAATGCTATCTTCATAAGATCATCATATCTTACAATAATTTCAACATCATCCTCAGATAGTATTGTTACCTCTTTTGATGAATGCAGTCCCCAGACAAGTGCTGTAAGGAAACAAATAAACAAAAGCACTGTAAAAGCCTTTATCTTACACTTAACATCATCGTCTTCTATTCCGATTGTATTCCAATCAAAAAATAGTTGAACGATTGAAGCCAATCCAAAAACTGATGATGCGATTATTGTGAATTTCGATAGTATGTATTTTAGGTTGATTTTTATTATTGTCAGCATTCTTCGAATCATCTTTGTCAATCAAATCCTTAATGGGTCAATATTATAGCCCTGCTTTGAAAGTTCTCTTATGAGATTTATTGCAACTTCATCCACCTTCTTGTCAAATGGAATATATATTAAACCATGAATATCAGAAGGCTTTTCAAATTCTATATCTTCTTTAAGCAGAATTGCAACCTTTTCTCTACCCAATTTTGCAAGGAACATTCCAAGTTCAAGAACTACATTTTGCCTTACACGGGATTTGTAACTATCTTCGCTTTTGGATTTTCCTTCGTCATCAGGAGTTGCCAAAACTATTGCATATCCAACCTCTTGACTGTATTCTTCAAGCTTTTCGATTATGGTTTGTCCCCCTGAAGCCTGCTGATCAAGAATAATCGGCTCAAGATCCCAGCGGCGAAGCAATGCTTCAAGCTGTGTACGTGCAATATCATCATGACCGTAAACAACAAATATTTTTCTGTTTCCAAGCTTAGCAGTTTCACCAAGAATAGCTTTAGTTTCATCAGTGTTTCTTCCTTGAACATTATGTTTGCCTGTATTAAAACAGTTTATAATACTTCCGTTTGACAACGTTATACTTTTTCCGTGCTGAATATCTTTTACGGATACAACAGACACTTTAGTGGTTGATCTGATTTTTTCAATTACTTCTTCATATGTCATAATAACATCTCCATTTAAAAAATTTTATTCCGATACTAAGTGTTCCCTATTAAATCATTGACTCTAATTCACTGTGTTTTTTTATGTTCAAAAACGTCATTTATCAAAACCTGCTTAGAAAACAATATTAGAGAACCATATTTTATCTGAACAAAGAATACTATATACTTTTCCATTGTCGTATTATGATATAATATATGTATTGATTTGTATCAGTTTAATCAACCGCTCTCAATACTCTAAAAGCCATTGCATTCTCTCCTCGTAAATAGACAATCCATTAATTTATGTATATTATATACTTTTATGTATAAATGTCAACGAATTTGGCACAAGGTGAAGATATTTAGCACGAAATGCAAAGATCAGAAAACTAACATAATATGCTTGACCTTGCTGTTTTATTATGGTAAAATAAAAAAGAACCCTGATACAAATTCAGAGTTCTAAATTGAATTATTTTTTTGACTTTCCTATAACCTCAATGAAATACGCTAAATGCTCACGTTCTGCGTTGTCCATCTTTGCCATTATTTCTACAGCGTCGCCTATAGTCATTTTATTTGTTAGCTTTATTGCATAAGTGTCATTAAGATTTGTCCTGCTTGCCCTTTTGCCGAGAATATAATCTGTAGTAACGTTATAAAAGTCGGCAAGTCGATACACAACTTCTGTAGGTGGGACAGTTAATCCTTTTTCATAGTGAGAAATCGTGATAGGAGAAAGATGAAGATGTTTTGCTATATCTGTTTGTGTTAGAAAGTTTAGCTCTCGCAGATTGATCAAGATTTTGGCGATAATGAGCTTTTGTTTTTCGCCAAAAACATTTGAACTTTTTACTTGCTTTTTCATAATATATGCTCCGCCTCTCTTTCCGGTTCCAACACTTTTGTTATAGTATAAATATATTTAGAAGTCACAAGTTTATATTATTTATAACAAATCGGCGAAATTTGTCGATTATTTATATTGTGAATATAATTGATGTGATTTATACTACATTATAAGGAGGAAATACATATGATCAGAGTAGCAATATGTGATGATAATAAAGTATTTGTTAATAATATGTCACAAGCTGTCAAATCCGAATTTAAAAGACAGAATAATGAAGATATTGAGTTAGAAACTTACATTTCAAGTGAATTGATGTATCAGCACCACTTAATAAAACCATTTGATTTGGTTTTTCTTGATATTGATATGCCGGAGCCGGACGGTTTTCAATTAGCAGCTAAGATTTCAAGTTCAAACGACTGTTACATAATTTTTGTTACCAATCATCCTGAACTGGTTTATGATAGTCTTTATTTCCGACCACTGAATTTTATAACCAAAAGCAATGATTCTTTTTTCACAGAAAAACTACATAGTGTGGTTAATCAGCTCTTCAATGAAATGAAGCAAAACACAATTATTATTTTGGAAAATAAAGAAGTCGGAAGAGTTCCGCTGCAAATAAAGAGCATTTATTATATTGAGAGCAGTAAACATTATGTTATCTATCATTCAGAACATACCGAACC
>OGLF01001840.1_pt1 | contig 10830 bp, 8 predicted proteins | sample 1572701 | NCBI WGS metagenome assembly OGLF01 (sample SAMEA2581910, study PRJEB24529) | metagenome | biome: Human gut stool | place: China | collected 2011 | reverse complement strand
GGTGTGGTGCCAATGTTGTCCCTTCGTGATGCCCGGTTTGGAGATGTTGACCGAGAACTGTCCGCGGTCGGCCGTGCGAACGATCTCCGTGAAACTGCCGCGCGGGTCGCTGTTCATCTTCAGATCGTAAGCGAAACGATCCGGCGGAAGATAGGACAGATAGGTCGCGTAGAGTTTCTTGGCAAAGCCGTTCGCGGTCGTGTCGGGAACATCGAGCGTCTCGGGCATCTGCCGGAACGACCGGAGCAGCTCGACGATCTCTCCCAGAGTGATCTTGTGCGAGGTGGGAACGCAGCAGAACTCGCCGTCGCGGTGCTCGCCGCCCGTGAGCGCTCCGATCAGTTCGTCCACGACATCGTCTATGTAGACCAGATGCATAGACGCCGACGGATCGTTAACCTGAATAGGCAGGTCGCGGGCAATGTTGTGGCAGAAGGTGGCTACGACCGAGTTGTAGTTCGGGCGGCACCACTTGCCGAAAAGATTCGGGAAACGGTAGATCAGCACCTTCGCTCCCGTCTCTCGGGCGTAGTCGAACAGCAACTGCTCGCCGGCGCGTTTCGATGCTCCGTAAGGGTTGTCCTGCGCCGCTTGAATCGACGAGGAGTTCATAACTGGGCAGGTGTTGCCGTGCTTGCGCAACGTGTCGAGAAGCGTCGAGGCGAAGCCGAAGTTCCCTTTCATAAATTCTGACGGGTCTTTCGGCCGGTTCACGCCCGCGAGATTGAAGACGAAGTCGGCTTCTTTGCAGTAGGCATCGAGCGCTTCGGCCGTCGAGCCAAGATCATATTCATACAGCGTAAGGTCCGACGTCAAGGCGTAGTTCTTAGCCTTGCCGTCGCGGATGTTACGCAGCTGCGCGCTGAGGTTGCGACCAACGAAGCCATTGGCTCCTGTAATCAGTATATTCATCGTGTGTAGGTGCGGCTGTCGAGAGAAGTGAGAGACCGCGGGAAAAGAGATAGATGGAATGTGTTCCGTTTTAAGCCCGGAGGCTCGGCCGAGTGGATTGCGGAGTGGATATGTGGTTACTCGCTGCGTATTTCGCGTGCTTTTGCGCGTTCGATCAGTCCGAGATCCTCCTGTATGAACCGCAGGCGCAGCAGCAGCTTCTTCATCCCCTCGACATCCAGCCTTGAGGTGTTGTGCGAATGGTAGTCCTCGATCTTCGAGACGTCCTCGCTGCCCTCGGTGAAGAACTTGTCGTAGTTCAGGTCGCGCGTGTCGCACGGAATACGGTAGTACGCTCCCATGTCGATGGCCTTGGCCATCTCCTCGCGCGTGACCAGCGTCTCGTAGAGCTTCTCGCCGTGACGCGTGCCGATCACCTTCACCTCCGTACGACCATACTTCGGATCGAGCTGCGCGTAGATGCGCTTGAGCGCTTCGGCAAGCGTGCTCAACGTCGCAGCAGGAGCTTTCTGTACGAACAGATCGCCGTTATGGCCGTGCTGGAAGGCATAGAGCACCAGATCCACGGCATCGTCCAGCGTCATCATGAAGCGAGTCATATCGGGATCGGTGATCGTAATGGGCTTGCCCTCGATCATCTGCTCGACCCACAGGGGGATTACCGATCCGCGGCTGGCCATTACGTTGCCGTAGCGAGTGCAGCAGATCGTCGTTACAGCCCCTTGGCCCAGCTCGCGCCCCTTGGCGATGGCGACCTTCTCCATCAGCGCCTTCGAAATGCCCATGGCATTGATCGGATAGGCCGCCTTGTCCGTCGAGAGCACGACGACGTTCTGCACACCGTGCTCGATGGCCGACTCCAGCACGTTGCTCGTGCCCAATACATTCGTGTGCGTAGCTTCCATCGGGAAAAACTCGCACGACGGAACCTGCTTCAAGGCCGCCGCCGAAAAAACGTAGTCAACCCCACGCATGGCGATGTCGACCGACGACTTGTCGCGAACGTTGCCGATGTAGAACTTGACTTTCGGATTCTGCAAAGCATGACGCATGTCGTCCTGCTTCTTCTCGTCTCGGCTGAAGATCCGAATCTCCTTGATGTCAGAGGCCAGAAAACGCCGCAGAACTGCGTTCCCGAAACTCCCCGTACCGCCCGTGATTAATAATACCTTGTCTGTAAATATACCCATAACAGCTTACCTATCTAATATTGTATTATATAAATCAATATACCGATGAAAACATTTCCATTTATCAAAAAATTCTTCAGCATGAGCGCGACAAATATCTCGGAAAAAGCCTTTTCTTTTCCCATTAATTGCTTGAATCGCATTCAGCAAGCCTGCAAGATCTCCTTGTTCGACCACAATACCCGTTTCAGGTGTAACAGCCTCAGGGCTACCGCCAGTGCGGTACGTTACCACAGGAGTCCCGCACGCCATTGCCTCCAAATTTACGGTCGGATAATTATCTTCATACGTCGGATTAACAAACACATCCGCAGCAGAATAGAATGCTGCAAGTTCTTGCACACTCTGTGTCCGAGAAATGCTGAGTATCCCAGCCGGCAGCGACCGGATTTGGTTATGTGTTAATCCGACCAAGACAATAACATATGATTCTTCGGATAATTCCGCCCTCAATTTGATAAAATCGGCTAACCCCTTACGATAACTCCATGGTGATGCAACGCCCAGTATGATCATTTTATCGCCTAAGTCGTATTTCTGCCGGATACTCTCTGTATTCTGAACGTTGAATGCCGAAAGATCTATTCCGTTATGGATTACTTGACGGGGAATATCTGCCAAAAACGACGAACCTAACAAATCGCTCAGCCAATTCGATACGGGGACTAATGTCAGTCGTTCTCTAAGTCCGAGGAACAAGGACTTTTTTAATTGGTAGTTTTGTCTGGAATTATCCCGAAACCACGATGCCGGATACTCATATGCCTGCGGACAATCGTGACACCCCGTTTTCCAACGATCGCACCCGGCTAAGGAAAAATAGGCACAATGCCCGGTAAAAGGCCAGCAATCATGCAGGGTCCACACCACCTGCACTTTAGATGTAGACAGATAATCAAAAAGAATCTTGTAATTCAAATAATAGCCATGAATATTATGCAGATGCACAATATCGGGGTTGATTTGAGCTATTTCTTGAACGAATTTGATCGTAGCACGTTTAGACCCACATCCATTCCTGTCAAAAAGGCGTGTCAACAAGGCATGACTGTAAACGTCGATGGAATCTCCTATCCGAATCAAATGCGAAGTACTCTTCCGCATCGATCGGCCATAGGCGATCCAACTCTCCCCGCCATTATCAATTACAGTTTGACCTATTTCATGCGCAATTCTTCCTGTTGATCCGCAATTTACGCAGCTGTTGATTTGAAGAAGGGTTGACAAGCTTTTCATTCTTACTGCAAGGACATTAAAAAAGACCGCATTTTGTCTAAATAATTATAATAATGGAAAGACTCAAATGCACATTTATACGCACTTTTCTTCATTATTTTCAGTTGATTCGAAGATAAGTCATTCAGTCGCAACAAAATTCGGCAAAGCGACTCCTCGGTACAATCTTCTACTAAAAACCCATTCTCCCCATGTTTCAGATAATATGAAATATCACTGAACTCTGTTGCGATAACAGGACATTGTGCGCCCATCGATTCAACAAATTTCGTCGGGAAGCCGGCAGTCATTTTTCGATTTACAGGACGAATTAGAAGAGAGAAATCCGACTTGGCATAATAAGACGGGACTTCCTCCTGCGGAACTTTGCCTAAAAAATGAATAAACTGAGGAACCCGTTTTTTAACTACGGAAACACAAGATTCAATTTGAGATTCGTTAATGCCCAAAATATTCAATTCAAGACGAGCACCTGCTTCAACAGCCTTGATAACCGCAGAAATAATAACCTCAAGCAAATCCTTATGCGTAGGAGTGCCCGCATAAATTAATCGGACACAGTTATTGTTTGATCTCTCATCCTTTCGGTTCCATTTTAACTCATTCAGATCAATAAGAGGCGGTAATAAAATACAATGATTTTTCTTATAATAATGCTCCAACCACGAAGAAATTACAATTTTATTAGCAATTCTAGATTGAAGATTCCGCATGTTCCAGTTATTCAACCAAGCAGGAGGCGCAAACTTGCCTCCGGGAAATTCGGCATTATCAAACCATTCATCGATATCTGATATCAACGGAATAGTCCTTTGCTGACAATATGACAGCATTTTCGTTGAAAAATAGGCTGGAGCATCATAAATAATAACAGCACTCGGCCGAATATCTGGCCTATTCATAATTTTCAATGCTCTATGCCCCAAGAAAAAGAAATGGAATAATCTTGATATCGGAAATCGAGCATTAGAACATAGATCATCTGTACAAATATATCGGAATCCCTGATAACAACCCCGAGTCTTCTGTTCTACACCCCGTCCCCAACTCAAGAAAAGAACATCATACCCTAATTCTCTAAGAATTTTTGCATTATTGAGAACCCGTGCAGAAGCGGCATCACCACACGGGAACCGAAACGCACCGGTATATACAATCAACGACATGGAAAATTATTACTGGTGAGAAAAAACATTTTTTCGACACCTTATTTGATGTAAAAGTCCATCCTGAATTCCCCAAAGCATAAAATACATAAATGCATAGAGCATTATGCCTTCTAAAATCGGTTCGACAAAACAAGTCAAAATGAAAGATACATTCAATGTTACGAATGTAACTGCCAACATATTGGGCAAATTACCCTTCTTAAGTAAAACAAATAAATGACGATACGATAATAAAGACGCGAATATTAACGATAAAAATGGAATCACCCCGGATGTCTTAGCCGCATCAAGCCAGAAATTATGAGCAAAAAACTGATCGCCATTGGGTTTTCGAACATCCCCCATCGGATTTGTCGAAATATGCTCCCAGCCATATTGCCAGCGTTCCACTCGACCTCCTGCATCTCTTAAGCTACTTCCTTCTATCTCTCGATCTGCATATGCTTCAACAATCTCGGATCTGATAAAATAATCTTCAAAAACGTTGTAAACGAGATATCCGCCCATTGATAAAACAAATATTACAACAATTATCGCACTCCGAGAATATTTCCTCAAAGAATACAAGGCCCCAATAGTTAAACATGACGTAAAGACGACGAGTCCGGTTCTACTCAGAAAATGGATCACTACTAATAAGGATAAGAAGGAGAAAAGCAGAAAAAACTTTTTATATTTTCGTTCAAAATGATCTTCTGCCGGACAAAATAGAAGACCGATACCAGACAATGATAAGGAAGATGCTGCAACCGTTAATGTTGTTGCAATCAGATTGTCTCCGGTCTCAACATCCAAAATATTACGATCATAATTTATTAAGCCTGTGATTAGAATATCATGGAATGTTATAATATAAAATGGAATAGCTAACGTAGTAACGATAATAAAAAGGATTAACAGAATTGTATGTTCCGAATAATGCCATTTATTTGCCCAATATGCGCCCAACAAATAAAATCCACACGGGAAACATAAGAAGAAAACAGTCGCCCACCATCCCAATAAATGATTATTAAAACCAATAAAAGCATAGGAGAAACCAAACACAAATAGCCACATAAATGTCCATGAAATATAACGACGGACTCTTACGTGGAGCAATAAAACTAAAAATAAAAGAAAGTATATACTATTGAACCATAATCCTACGAAAATAGACAAGGCCCCTAAACAGAATAAAAACAGAAGTCCTCGTTCTCTTCGGATAAAATTGCTCGTCGCTGACAACATGATCAAAATCTATTAAATAAAGTCGTAAAGCCCTTTTTTACAGTTTGTCTCTCTCCGTTGGTCAGTCCAACCCAATAAATAAAAAACACAGTACATACCAAAGGTCCAAATAATACGACGAATTCTTTGGGTTGAAAATAAGAAATCAACCACCCCGAAAGTAAGACCAAAATCAGCACCTTAATCGCTGGAATATACGATTCATAAAGCAGGTTCTTATTATTAAACTTTATGATATAATGCAAAATAAATTGTCGGACAAATAAAACAATAACGGATATAATGATATAGGAATAAAGTATAACCGAAGGAACAGGATAGGATTGTAAAAGAAGATAGGCCAAGGGCAGAGACATTAAAAACAATGTATTGACAATAAGCTGGTATGCTTTTATGCGACCTGTCGCAAAAATAGCTTCGGGAATACCGGCATTAAGCGTTCCGATCAAGGCATCGACAATCATCAAACGGATAAAAATTGAAGTATAAGACGGAACCTCTCCCAGCCACAATCCTAAAATATATTCCGTCTTTAAGAACAGTGGCACAGCCGGTAATAACATTAAAAAGAATGAGTATTTGGATGATGCTATAACTAATTTTTCCATTCGGCATAGATCGCCTCGTGCATAACTTTTTGTAATTTGGGGCGATATAGCCTTCCCAACATTACTACAAAATAGGACCAATATTGCGTTCACCGAATTCGCAATACCGAATGCAGCGTTAAAAGCAACTCCGAAAAAAAAGTTAATCAACAAAGCCGCTCCTTGTACTTTCCCGACTGTAGCTAAAGCCCCATAACCAGTCCAAACAGAGAAACTCAACAGTTCTCGATAAACCTGAAAGTTCGAAGGGGCATCCCATCTAACTAATTCCCTATATCGCAATTGACAGTATACCCAATACACAAATGTCGGCAAGGCCGTCAGTCCAGCCATTAATATGGCATAAAACAAAAGACGATTCCCGCTGAAACGTAAAAGGAATAAGGCAACGATCAATTTTGCAAAACTAACTACAATTTCCGTGGAACAGAAAACCGCAAATTTCTCTTTCGCCAAGAGAAATCCATTATAAGGGACACCAACGAAAGCGATAGCCGATCCCAATACGGACCATTTAAATACGTGTAATGCATCCTCCAATCGACCATCTGGTAAATTCACATAATGGATGATATACCATCGCCCTATAGTGAAAGCCAGCAGAAGAACAATCGCCGCAATTATAATATGAATGAGCCGACTTGCATTGAATATGCGATTGATATTCTCCGGTAAATTTCGCCCAACTTCAAAAGCGATAAAACGATTAGTCGCAGACAACATAATCGTGTTGACGAATGCCATTAACGAAACAACACCTCCGATAACAGCGTATATCCCGAAATCATCAACGCCCAGCCCTTTTAAAATATAGCGAGTCGCCAACAGACCGATAATACTCGTTATAAAAAGTCGGCTATAAAGAATAAAAGTATTAAATACGATCGTCCGATTCTCCGCATTCATCGTTTTGATCCCCTTATCTGATCTCCCATCATATTCAATGCTTCCTGAGAAAAATAGCTCAACCATCCCCCCATCGGGGTTAATGTAATTTCACCAAATATTACCCGATCTTTTGTATCATAAAAATCAATTCGGGCATATTCCAATTCTGAAGAAAGGCGCGAAGCGGCATCCAACATTTGTTGTAAATGATATGGTCGATCAACGCCACGGTCAGGGAAATGCTCATCGTCGATCACATAATGAAGATCGCGCCACTCTGTATCGAGTAAAATCCGTTTCCCCGCAGAATTTTCATTCCGATCATAACAAACCTGAATGAATACGGGTTTTCCGTGTGCACAATGAATTTTATAATCCATCGGGAAAAGCCCCGAATCATCTGAAATGTATTCTTCACAAAGAATAAGGGGCTTTATTTTGCGATAAAGGCTTTCGAAATACACCGGATGAGATGTTTTCAACCATCTATTTAGTTGACAAACGGTCTGTTCAATATTCAAATCCGACTTGTCTGTACAAATGATATTCATTCCGCAACTGTGATTGCATTTTAATGCAAACTGTTCGGGCAATTTCGAGAAATCGATTTTTCTAGCATCGTCCCAAACACCATATAGTTGAGGCAAAAGGGGCTTTAATCCCTTTTGAGTGACAAAGTCTCGCACGCGATATTTATCCGCCAAGAAGGCTCTCGGATGATTCCGATTCAGAAATATATCTCGAAATATATATTCACTATAATCTCTCGGTTTCCAAATACAAGGAATCCGATGTTTCATATAAATATATTCAAAAAAATAGCGTAATTTTTCCGGCAAATAAGCAAGGATAGACCAGCTGATTTTCTTAACTAATAATTTCATTGTTCGAGTTTAAGCCTTAGTGCTGCCTGTGTAAGAAAACGATATGTCTCGTTTGTTGTCAAGTGCAACAACAGCTTTTCACGATAATGCCGAGTCTGTAAATATCGTCCTTTCCTGCAAAATAAATAACATACAATAAATTTGAACGAATCCCAAACCGTATCGGTATGAGAAGTCCCCATCAAAGCCTCTCGATAAAGTCGATAGACCAAGCCTTCATAAGCTTGAATATTTACTTTTCTTATTTCATGTTCATATACTGGAGATAAGAGCCGACTACTCAAATCTCCGACATTGATCTTTCGATTTTCAGTCAATACATCCACACATAAATTATCTACACCATGATATATGACCTGATAATCAATTTTTCCAGAAATGCCCAAATTAAGTACAAGGGAATAGCTTTGGTTTTCGATATCGTCAGAACTCGCTGATGAACAGCGAGGAAAGGAAAAGTTTCCTAAGCTATATACAATAAGGTTATCATTATAGTTTTCAATTCCTTGAGCAATATGAGGGTGCGACCCGATAACACAATCCGCACCTAAATCACAATAACGACGATATAACACTCGGAACTCTTCAAGAGGCAAGTCATAATGCTCTAACCCAGCATGTACGAATATAAATAAACGATCGACCCTTTTCTTGAGTGACCGAATCATGTAGGGAAGAGAGGGATGCCCCAACCAAGCATAACCATACGCTTGGTTTTCATCTTTAAAATAGCCCGGATGAGCCTCGCACAGATTTAAAATCCCAATGCAAATTCCATCCTTTTCGAAAACCAACGGCTGATATGCATCTCGAAAAAAGAGTCCCGCACCTAGCGTATTAAAGCCTAAATTCCGAGATTTCTCTATTGTTTGCCTAACGCCATCCTCTCCAACATCCGTTATATGATTATTCGCCAACAATAAAAGATCGAATCCGGCTTCTCGCAAATGCGAAAGAGTTGAAGGATGCTGGATCAATCCTTTAGTTTGCGAAAACGCATTATCAAGTGCGACCCCCTCAAAATTACACACTGCATAATCGCAATCCTTGATGAGTTGTTGAAGTTTAGTGCTTACAAACGGTCGATCGGAAAATCGATTTAAGATGTCACCACAAACAAAGATTTTAGGCATAATCAATTTTCAACTTGACGCGGAAGATACCAAATATAATTCGCCCAAAAATCAACAAGCGGAGCATCAATAGTACCCACAGCTGATTCATACCCTGCTCTTTTAGCACACTGTACAATTCGGCGATCGACTGCACCGGGTTTACCATACGGATATGCAAAATGAATCACAGGACATTTCGTCATCATTTCAAGTTTTTCTTTGCTCATTCTAATCTCGCGATATGCTCGCCGCAGACTTATCTGCTTCAGATTCGGATGAGACAACGTATGAGCCCCTATCGTACACAACGGTTCCTGAATTAGCTGATTAATTTCTTTTAGAGACAAATAGGTCGGTTTTCCAATAAAGTCGACGGCGACATAAACTATGAATGGAATATTTAACTCCTTTAGAATCGGATACGCCTCAGAAAAAAGATCAGAAGTCCCATCATCAAATGTAATCACTCCAAACGGTCTCTTCGTTCTCTTGCGGATACAATCAATGGCCTTATCCATTGTAACCCAATAATTAGAAGAATTCTGCAACCCGTTTTCCAGCGTCCTCCGAAATTGATCGGAAGAACAGACACATGAAATAATATTCTCCGAGATTAGATTTGCTAAAAGAGGGGGGGGGAAATGTGGTGATACATTATGATACGGCCATTCAAGCGAGATGGCAAAAAATCAATTATACAACAGAACAGTCGCTCTGCATAATACACCAAATAACTTCGGATTTTTTTAATCATATCGAGAATCTCCTTTTGATACACCGACGATAAATATCGACAAGAGCAGCCCTTAAATAGACTCGGCGAAAATTTCTCAAATAATATTGAGCCAATGCCGTCTTCCATGAAGTTCGATCGGAATGCGATTCGGTTATTTCCGTATCGTACAAATGCAACCTGTCACCCTGTATCTCATACAACACATTCAATTCGACCGGCCGACATGCTAAAGCAAAACTTTTTACTCTTTTATATGGCAAATTTCGGGGCGTCAACCAATATCGGCATTTCCGCAGATTCCCTCTATCTGCATATACATCCAAACAGAGCTTTTCCTTTGACAATCCCAAGGCTGAATACAACGCAATATTATTGCTGAAAATATCGTATGAAACCAATCGATCCACAGTTCTCATATCGTAATTCCGCCGGCCGCATTGCAAACCGACCTGTACCACAGCATCCGCTACACTTCCGTGTTCTCCGGCATCGCTGAAATTCGTCGATAATGAAACATACGGATAAATAAAATAGCGATTTGTTGCTATCATATAAGCGTTGAAATATTTACTCCATGCTCGCTCCCAATGTTTCATTGCTTCAGGAATATCCATACGCTGGAAAACGAGATTCGCTTCTCCGGTCTGATCGATCCATTCTCTAAAAGATCTCCACATACGCGTATTCCAGCACTCTCCCCAAGAAGAAACTGCTTGTACCGCATATACGTCACAACCGTTATTCAGCGGAGCAAACGGCAATCCGACATACCCATTCGTCTCATGTGCATAAAGCGAGATTCCTGCAATTCGGTCGTCGTGCGTTATCTGCCGGACGATCCCGACGTACATCGCTTGGTCCG
>OGLF01001838.1_pt1 | contig 10841 bp, 8 predicted proteins | sample 1572701 | NCBI WGS metagenome assembly OGLF01 (sample SAMEA2581910, study PRJEB24529) | metagenome | biome: Human gut stool | place: China | collected 2011 | reverse complement strand
AGTAGAAAGGCACACCGGCTTCGCCTGCGATGGCTCGTGCCAGCAACGTCTTACCGGTACCTGGAGGGCCGTAGAGCAATACGCCACGCGGAATGCGGGCACCCAGAGCCTTGTAACGAGACGGATCCTTCAGGAAGTCCTTGATTTCCTCGACTTCCTGCACGGCAGCCTCTTCGCCGGCCACGTCGGCGAACTTGGTGGTCGGGGTCTGGCCTTCGAGCAGCTTGCCGCTGTTCTTCTTGCCGCCCATACCGAACATGCCGCCAGCACCGCCCATACGGCTCATCATGAACCAGAACAGACCAAAGATAATGAGGAACGGCAGCAGCGAGGTCAGCAGATACGTCCAAATGCTGCTCTGCTGCATGGTCGCCGTCCAGCCCTTGACCGGATCAGCCTTCTGTACGGCCTTGACCACGGTTGCGGACTGCGCGTACGTGTAGTAGAACTGCACGTTTTTGCCGTAGTTCTTCATACGCCCGGTATCAGGGTCTGTGGCGGAGTAGTCGCTCTTAAGCTTGAGCTTGACCTGCTGGGTGTTGTCTACGATCTGTGCGTATTCAACATTGTTGCCGTTGAGAATCTGCAGACCGTCCTTGGTGTCGATGGTCTGGGAACCGGTTCCGGCGAAAATCTGGAACATGGTCACGGCAAGCAATGCCACAACCACAACCCACAGCCATGGGGACTGCCAGAACGGACGCGGACCGCCATTGGATCCGTTGCCGTTGGACTTGTCACCCTTGCCGTTGGAATCGTTGCCATTGCCGGCGTTATTATTGCGTCCAAACGGATTGGTGAACGGGTTATTGCCGCCGCCGTTGTTATTCGGCGACTGGCCCGGACCAGGAAAACTCATGCCTGACCTCCTTCATACACTTCCGGCTTCAGCACCGCGATCGAATCAAGATTGCGGTATCGCTCGTCATAATCCAAGCCGAAACCGACCACGAATTCATCGGGAATCTCACGTCCCTTATATTTCACAGGAACATCCACCTTACGGCGCGCCGGCTTTTCCAACAGCGCAAAAATCTCCACGGAAGCGGCACCACGGCTTTTGAGCTCATCGACGAGCCACGCCAACGTGACGCCCGAATCGATGATGTCTTCCACAATAAGCACGTGACGACCGCGAACATCGGTCGACAGATCCTGCCGCACGGTGATCTTGCCGCTCGATTGAGTGCCGGAACCGTAGCTCGACAAGCTCATGAAATCCATCTCCGCGTGGATGCTCATGGCCTGCGAGAACGCCGCAAGCGTGTTCACCGCACCCTTGAGCACGCAAACCAGCGGGTTCTTGCCACGGTAGTCTTCACTGGCCTGGGCTGCAGCATGGTTGATGATGTCGGCAATCTCTTCTTTACTGATCAGCTCGTGATCAATATCTTCTTGTACGTCAGCGATTCGCATGCCCACCATCTTGGCACACGCGAATGACGTGTTTCTGGCGATATGCTGAATATCCGCTGGGAAGATTCACACCTTTCTGGCCGTGCCAGTCGCAGATCAGCCTGTCGATCCCTTCAACCTGCCGTGCCATGCACGAAATGCCTGCTTCTGCAAGCGAGCGCACAATCACCCGTCTTCTGATGGCAATGTCTTGCGATTGCAACGCACGCACGTCGATGATTATCTCGCCGTTGTTCACGGTTACGCCTTGCTCGCACACGCGTTGCGCCACATCGTCAAGATATGCGCGATCGTCTTCGGCAAGCCTCGCTCCAAGCGCAAGTTTCGACACGACGTCGCTTCCCGCGAACGATGCAAGATATGGCATGAGATCGTGCCGGATTCGGGATCGCAGCGGATAGTTCGCGGGAAGAGGCTCATTTCCACCCGAATCTCCCACATCCGGCCCATTTGTGGGATCGTCCCACCAGGCAAGCCGCAGATCCTCGCAGATGCCGGTGGTTTCTTCGCGGGTCACATTCAGCCATGGGCGTAGAAAACGCACCCCGTCTCGTATGAAGGAACCGTTCATACCGCAAACCGCATCGAGGCCCGCGGAACGCAACAAACCGATGATCACGGTTTCCGCCTGATCGTTTTTCGTATGAGCCAGAAGCACGGCCGAAGCGTCGGAGCATGCGTCGACAATCGCATGATAGCGTGCTTCACGCGCCGCTGCCTCAACACCGATGCCGCGGGAGTCGGGTACGTCAATCGCACGAACACGAACTGGGTCAAGACCCAACGCAACGCAACGATCGGCGGTTGCCAGCGCAACACCGGCAGAGCCTTGCTGCAACTGGTGGTCGATGATAATCGCCCCGCATCGCAATCCCAATGAAGCGCACGTTTTCGCAGCAACCGCAGCCAACGCCATCGAATCGCGCCCACCGGAACAGGCCACCATAATCAGCGGAGCGTCCACATCGGGCGCGTGCTCGCCATGACGGGCGAAACGGGCATCCTGCAATCCCAAACCGGCCGATTCCAACGCGGCGCGCAGTTCGCCGATTCCCTTGCGCAAACGTGACGAATACACCATGGCGTCACAACTTCGGTAGTGCTGCCACAAATGTGTCGATAGCGGATTTCGCGGCTTCGAAATCATCAGGATCGTTGACGATCACGGCAAAACTCAACGCACCGCCATTATGGCGCGACACATTGCCGGTCATGGAAGTCACATCTCCCAAACTGCCGGTTTTGGCACGGATAAGACCAGCTTCGTCAGCATCGTTCAAACGATTCGCAGCAGTGCCTACAAATCCTACAATCGACAGCCCCTCAGCGGCGGCGGAACCGGATCCACTCGTCAGATTACGCTGCTGCACGTCAAGCAGGGTATGCGCGGTGAGTTTGGAATCCGCAGCCAGTCCCGAGCAGTTAACCATGGTGAGGCCTTCGGCGGAAATCCCCCGCTGAGCCAGTACCTGTTCAACCGACTGCACCGCTCCGGCCGGTGAATTGCCGGCGTTAAGGTGCAAAGCCAGCAGTCTGCCGAATTCCTCGGCCAGCGAATTGTCGGAATGCCGAAGCATGAACGCCATGATCTCGTTCAGCGATGCGGAGCTCACCGTCGCAATGGGGCTGGTCCCGTCGGGAACGGCTCCCTGTTCCACGGAACCGTTCACCGCAATGCCCCGCTCAGTCAGGCGTTGCGCGAACACCAGCGCGGCCTCGCGAGCCGGCTGCGTGCTCAAAACGGGATATGTGCTGAACGTATCGGGATCCGTAGGATTAGCACCGTTCCAGTTTCGCCCGCCATCCACGGCCATGGATGCGGTCGGCGCGTAGTACACGTGGTCCGGATCGAGTTCGGCGATGCCGTTGGGCCAACGGTCGTTGCCGAACAGGGAATCATCGTAGACGAGCGTCACGGAAGTGATGCCCCGCTGCCGCAACGCTTGGGCCGTGTTTGCCGCAAGCGTTCCCAGCCCGGCACGCCCATTGATGTGCGCCGAATCAGATTCGCCGACGCCGAGCAGCATGTCGCCGTTGCCTTTGAGCACCAATCGCGAAGTGCCATCTTCGCGCTGCTCCAAATAGGTCTGCGTCTCCAACGTCGACCCCATGTCGAGCGTGGCCGCAGCCGCATACGCCGTCAGCGTTTTCATGGTGGACGCCGGCGTATACGGCGTGTCGAGATTCTGCTCGGCCACCACATTGCCAGCCGCGTCGGCGATGGCGATGGCGTATTCACCGCCAAAATCGGAGGCAGCCGTCTCAAACTGGCTGATCAGAGCCTTTGCCGCAACGGCATCCACGGTTTTCGAAGCGTCAAGCCCTCCGACCATCGTCGCGGCCACAATGGCATTGCCCGGCGTTTTGGCTGTGGCATGCTCGACTTCCTGCAATGTGAGAACACCCGGCAACTTGTCGAAAATGTCGGCCACGACATAGCCGACGCACAATACCGTGGTGAGCGACACGGAAAGCGCCACCGTGATGTATCGACGGCGTTTCACATGCCGGTATTCAGCCGAATCATCCATGGAACAACAACACTCCAGTCATAAGCGGAAATCGAAATGAAAACGAAAAGGCAGGAAACGCACAAGCCAGCGAACGAACGTCATCCCTTATGCTCGATCGGCTTCCATTCGGACTTGGCGAACATCGCCTGGAACGAGATCGGCACATAACTGAACATGTAGATCGGGAAGCTCAGCACATACGCGAACAGCTCCTTGTTGGTGGCGCCAATCTGATCGCGTTCCACAATAATCGTCAACGCGGCCAACGCCATCATGCCGATCACCGACGTCACAATGCCGGACGTCCAACCGGTCAACGAGCTCAACTGGCTCTGCCATGTCACGAATCCGCAGGTCGCGAACAACAGTCCCAGCAGAACGCGCACAATACCGATCACCGTGAACGGACACAACAACAGCGTGAAATCAACGGCGGAAAAATCGCGTTCCCTGATGGCGCGTTTGACCAAAGCCGGCCCGTAATAACGGAACACTTGCAGGAAGCCCTTGCTCCAACGCAAACGCTGACGCCAGCTCTGCGCGAAGGTGACAGGCTGCTCGTCATACAGAATCGCGGTACCGCAGTAGCCGATGCGGTCGCCGTGCAGCAAGGAATCCATGGTGAATTCCAAATCCTCAGTCAAAAGGTGGAATTTCCAACCATTATTGCGACGCATGATCTCCTGCGAGAACATGAAGCCAGTACCCCCTACATGACAGCTGTTGCCGAGCCACATGCGCGAGGCCGACAGGAATCGAGATTCACGGATGAACCACAATGCAGAACCGGAAGAGACCCAATTGTCAGACAAATTCACGGAATTGCGGTAGCTGGTGAGAATCTTGAATCCCGACTGGAACGCCTTGTTACATGACCGGCACTTCGACGTAATGCTTGTCGAGCTTGTTGTCGGCGTCGAACACGAAGAACGCATCGTACGGGTCGGATGCACCGGAATCGTTCATCTGATCGAGCAGATACGTCAGCGCGTAGCCTTTGCCCACAAGCTCCTTGTTGAAGCGTTCGATCACATGGCAGCCCATATTGCGCGCCACTTCGGCGGTATTGTCGGTGCAATTGTCGGCGACAAGCCAAATGTCGACCAGTTCGGTCGGGTAGGTCTGCGTTTGGATGCAGGTAATGAGGTTGCCGATGACGTTCGCCTCGTTTCGTGCGGAAATCAGCACCGCGTAACGCTTGTTCATCGGCGCGTCGGGAAATTTGATCGGCTTGGTGAACAGGGAGATGAGAATGCACACCGCCTGATAGACCACCCCTGCGCCACCGACGATGACCAGCAGAATGTCAAGTACGCTCAGCAGTACCATTAACGCCACCTACTTCTTGGATTGTCATCCGCGTTTTTCGTACTTCCTTCAGCTTCCCGCGACTCGCCGTTCTTCCGTTCATTGCCGGATTCCGGATTTTCGTTGGATTCCTGAGATGTGTTTTCACTCTCAAGACCCTGCAATGGCTTGCGTTCCGTTTTGTCCAACACGTGCTTCGGAATGGCGACGGTTTCGTCCGATTCCAGCGATTCCTCGGAACGGGTGATATTGTACGCCTGCTCCTGCAACTGCCGCACTTCGTCGGGAATAGGCACATGCGCACTGGATCCCTGCACCGCGCGAGGCATATTGTGCAGATGCTCGCTGAGTACTTCGGCACCTTCCACCAGCTTCGACTTCTTTTCAGGCACCGGATCGTCCATCAGCGGGGAATCGACCAGCTCGTACCGCTTTGTATAGGTGCGGAAGATCGTCTGCACGGATGCGACCACCGGCAATGCGAGGAACGCGCCCAACGCGCCGAACAGCGAGGTGAACGCCAGCACCGCGAGGAACGCCACGGCATCGTTCACATCCATGGTGCGCTGGGAGATCTTCGGCGCGAAAATCAGATTCTCGATCTGCTGATACACGCAGATAAACACCAGCACCGCCACGGCCTGCCACAATCCGCAGCTACCCCATGCGAACAGCACTGGCAACGCGCCGCCGATATACGTACCCAACATAGGAATGAACTGCGAAACCACACCGCAGAACAGCGCCAACGGTAGCCAATAGGGCACGTGCAGCAGCATCAGACAGATTCCTGTGAAGAACGCGTTCAGCAACGCGAGAATGGCGCGGGAGAACAGGAACGACGAGATCTGGCTCTGGCTCACCGTCCATACGAACAGGAATCGCCGCTGAGCCGCCGGAGCCATCCACTGGCATGCGGCACGACGCAGTTTCGGACCAGCCGCTGAAATGTAATACGTGGTCATGATTATCGTCATGAGGTTAATCAGGAACGAAAACAATCCCGACACCGTATTCAGCGCGGTACCCGCGAAATCAGTGACCCACGACGTTTGAATGTTCTTCAGAATCTCATTGCCGAGATTATTGATCTCAGGAAGCTGGAAATTCGCGTATTGACTGGCGAACTGGCACATCTGCTCATACAGGTCGGGCAGACCGTTCACCAAGGCGATCATCTGCTGCACGAACAGGTTGCCGAACAGTGTGAACAGCACGCCGAGCATCACGGCCAGCATCAGCAGCGAGAACAGCGACGCGAACGAACGTTTCCAGCCATGCTTGACCAGCGGCACCACCACCGGCTCCACCGCGAGCGCGATGAACAGCGAGACGATGATGTCGATCACCAGGTATTCGATTTTGCCCCAGCTGCGCCAGCAGAAAGTAAACCCCACAATGGCTATGGCGATGTATAGCAGCGCACGCCCCAGCCATTCCGGTGGTTTTCGGGGATCTCCTTTGGCTGGAAACAGGGTGCCGAGGTCCCATCGCTGTTCGCTGGTGTTCGCACCGTTTTCGCTCTGCGTATTGTTCATTCGCTGTTCGCTGTCGCTCATGGCTCCCTATTGTAGCGATAGGCGTCGTGTACAGGCTGAGCTATTGTGGTAGTTATGCTGAACGTTTCAATTGTCATCCCCGCTTGGAATGAAGAGGAGCGTATCAACGATTGCCTGTTGAATGCCACTAGGCAGACCGTGATGCCCCATGAAGTGATCGTTGTCGACAATCGTTCCACCGATTCGACGGTGGCCATGGTGGAGCAGTTCATCAAAGACCACCCGGAAGCACCCGTCCGTCTGCTGCATCAGGATGAGGAGCAGGGGCTGATTCCGACGCGCGATTATGGTTTGAACCACGCCACCGGCGACATTCTGGGCCGTTTCGACGCCGATTGCATGATTCGCCCGGATTGGGTCGAGGTGGTGTCCGGCATTTTCACTGAGGATCCGGAGGCCATGGGTGCCACTGGTCCGGTGATGTATTACGATCTGCCGAGCCGCCATTTTGGTTTGCGTGGGGATAATTCCACGCGCAAGCGCATTTACAAGGCCGACGGCGGCCAGCCGTTGCTGTTTGGCTCAAATATGGCGGTCCGCGCTTCAGCTTGGCGCGAAATTTGCGACGAGGTGTGCCGCGACAAGGCCGATGTGATGCATGAGGATATCGATATTTCGCTGCATCTGCTGGGCAAGGATCTGAAAACCGTGTACTGCCCGCGTATGATCGCCGGCATCAGCGCCCGCCGTATGGACACGTCGCTCACGTCGTTCAACAATTACATGCGTCGTTTCAAGAACACGTTCGACGCGCATCCACAGCATTCACGCAAGCATAGGCCGGAGATTCTGCTCACCGCGCTGTATCCGGTGATGCATCTGCTGTATCCGGTGTGGCAGAAGGTGCTTGACACCGCCGATATCAATCCTGCGGAGGCGGCGTGGATCAATGAGCAGATGGAATTGGCCGAGCAGGAAGGCCGCGAATGGTACGATGACACTCCCACCGATGAGGAGTGGAGCGAAAAGCACGAGTAATTCCAATACTTGCGATTGATAATCACGGATTATTGTTTACATTATTTCGATTAATCCGTAATTTATGTGCAGATATAAAAATCGTGGTGCGAATGCTTTGTGAAGTTTCGCACCACGATTTTTAATGCTTTCAGCGATGTTCTCTCACAATCGGGTTTCACTGCAGATTCGCTGCATGCGATTGCCGATTCGTGAGAGTTTTCGCATTACATCAGGCTCTTGTAGATGGCGAGGATGTCTTCTTCGGTGGCCTGACGCGGGTTGCCCGGGGTGCACACGTCGTTGAAGGCGTCGTGGGCCAGTGCTTCCAGATCGGCTTCGGTTGCGCCGACTTCGGAGATGGTGGTCGGGTTCTTCAGGTCGACGGTGAGCTTGTGCACGGCCTGGACGGCTTCTTCGCGAACCGTCTCGAGATCGCCGGTGTAGGCATCTTCGACACCGAAGGCGTCGGCGATGTCACGATACTTCTCGCCGGTGAAGTCCTTGTTGTATTCCATGACCGGTGCCAGCAGAATGCCGTTGGCAACGCCGTGGGCAACGCCGAGGCGGCCGCCCAGCGGGTGGGCCATGCCATGCACCAGACCGAGGCCGACGTTGGAGTAGGCCATGCCGGTGATGTAGGAGGCGTAGGCCATCTGCTCGCCTGCAGGAACGTCGCCGTCAGCGCTCTTGGCAAGGTTCTTGGCAATCATGCGGATGGTCTGCATGCTCAGGCAGTCGGACAGGCTCCAGGCGCCCGGAGTGATGTAGCCTTCAATGGCGTGGGTCAGGGCGTCAAGACCGGTGGCGACCTTGAGGCCGCGCGGCATGGAGTCGGTCAGATCAGGATCGACGAAAGCGACGATCGGAATGTCGTGCGGGTCGACGGCCACGAACTTACGCTTGTTGGCGGTATCGGTGACCACATAGTTGATGGTGGTTTCCGAAGCGGTGCCTGCGGTGGTCGGCACGCCGAAGATCGGCACGGACGGGTTCTTGGTGTCGGCAACGCCTTCCAGGGAGAGCACATCGGCAAACTCCGGGTTGGCGGTGATGATGCCGATGCCCTTGCAGGTGTCTTGCGGGGAGCCGCCGCCCAGACCGATCAGGAAATCAGCACCGGATGCGGCGAACTTGGCAACGCCATCCTGAATGCATTCGACCGGCGGGTTCGGCTTGACGTTGTCGAAGACCTCGTACGGCATGCCTGCCTCATCAAGCACATCGGTGACCTTCTTGACGGTGCCGGTTTCCAGCAGTACCGGATCGGTGACGATGAACGCCTTGGTGAAGCCATGGGACTTGGCAACGCCCGGGATCTCCTTGATGGCGCCGCGACCGAAGTATGCAGTCTGGTTGAAAATCATGCGATAGACCATAGATGTCTCCTTTAAGCGACTGTGCTTGTTCGCCGTGTCATAGCAACCGTTGCCATAACCAACGATTCTCATCATAGACCCCATTTTGCGATTCGGCTGGAAATCGACACAACCTTTTCTGTGAGCGTTCTCACAAAATATGCGAACGCATCACACAAAAAAGCATAAAACCAGAGAATACGGCCTTATGACTCGAATAATTCCAGCTCGACCGGCGGCAGATCATCCTTGGAGAACACCCACATGGTCTCGTCTTTGGAACGTCGATCGGCGAAAATCGTAAGCAGGAACTTCTCTCCGTCGTTTCGCGTGTACCCGTACTGCAACACGCCGACCGACTCGACGCGGGCATGAATGAAGTCGTAATCCATAAGCAGGGAGAAACTGTCTTTGCAGAACGGCGCCACCAATCGTTCGCAATAGTCATGCAGCGCGCTTTTGAACGAACCGTCATGCGCGTCAAGCATCTTCTGGAAATAGTCGGGCACCATGATCGCACGCTGTGAGTCAGTACGCAGATTCACCATGCATGCGATTGAATAGCGTCCGTTCAAATGCCGCAGCAACGATTCCATATCCTGATTACGCACCAGAATGCCCTCAAGTTTTTCGTTGAGCCCGCGCAGCTGGCGTTTGCTGCCGCCTCGCACGTAGTATTCCTTCTTTTCGCGGCGCATCTCGTTTTCGGCCTGTTCGATGATTTTCGGCAGATCGGAAGTCGACTCGCTCGACGCTACGCCCACTGATATCTCGCAGCCTTGCGTATGCAAGCGCTCACGCATGTAGTTCAGCTGCTTGCGTGTCTGCGCTTCCGTATGCGCGGAACTGATTATCACGAATTCGTCGCCGCCGATGCGATACAACCGGTCATCGCCGAAGAACGCGCGCGCCGCGTCCGCGAACTCACACAACATGCGGTTGCCCTGCTTATGCCCGAGATGGTTGTTCACCTCGTGCAGGCCGATCATATCCGCATACACGCACACCACCGCCCCGATGTCGGCGCTCCGCAGCTGCTCCACATCGCTGTCGTATGCATTGCGGTTGAGCAATCCCGTCAAGGAGTCCTGCCGATAGATTTCCTTCATGTTCTTGGCGATTAGGTCGAGCGACAGGTCGAATCCGATCAGCACCACGGCCCACGGATTGGCCTCACTGCAATCAGGGGGTACCAGCATACCGAATGCGATCACGCTGGTTTTCGCCTCGACCTCGCTTCTAAAACACGTGAATTCCGATTTTTTCTTACTGAATAGTTGGTCGCGCAAATCAGACAATCGCGTGTGTTTCAGGAATTCTCCGGCATCATCTGGATGAATGATCCGTTTTGAAACCAATGCATGGCAGTAATCATGAAAATCATCCGCATACACGTCCGGAAGTTTCGGATCGCGTTTGATGGTGCGATATTCTCCCGTGATGAGATTCAGTCGGGACAGTTCCGCAACGCCCTTGTTAAGGATTTCAAAAATATGCGCCGACAATGACGACGATTCGAGCATGCTGCGGCCGTTCGTCGACATGCGGTAGTCGCGATGCATCAGATCTTTGGAGATATTCCAGAAATGCTGGTCATCCGGGCGGTGTTCCAGCAAATCCTCCATCTTTTCCACAGTGAGCGGACGGTAGAAATAATATCCTTGGATGTACATGCATCCCAGCTCACGCAGCTTGCTCACCTGTTCGGCGGTCTGCGCACCCTCCGCAAT
>OGLF01001811.1_pt1 | contig 10989 bp, 14 predicted proteins | sample 1572701 | NCBI WGS metagenome assembly OGLF01 (sample SAMEA2581910, study PRJEB24529) | metagenome | biome: Human gut stool | place: China | collected 2011 | reverse complement strand
CCTTAGAGGGGACATCCGGCCGCGCCTGCTCCGGCTGCCCGGTATATCGGATGCGCTCAAAGATCATATTGGCGCGGTCGATCTCCGTTACCGGCATGATCACATCCACGACTTTTCCCTTGTTATCCGAATCACGGATGGCAGAGAACAGGATCTTCTGTTTTCCTGCCCGCTGCCTGAATTGCTGATACTGCTCCGGAGACATGGCGAACCGCCGCACATCGCGGGTCTCCTTCAGCATCTTGACCAGATTGACTTTACCGGAAATGGTCTTGTGGTTTTTCGCCAGCGCCATGGTGAGCGCCAGTACATTTTTAATGGCGGAGCCGCTCAGCCGGACAGCGACCTCGCTGCCGGAGAGCATCATGCGTACCAGCTGGTCCGCCGCTTCACCGCCTCCGATGTTCATGCTCCCGCACCTCCTTCTGGTGTTCTTCTGTTTTCTGGATGTCCTGTTCCATTACAGGCGTCTGCTGGCAGATCTCCCGGCAGAGCTTCAGCTTTTCCCGCTCTGCCCGGATCTTCCGATTCACCTCTGAGAGCTGTTCATACACTTCTGCCTTTTCTTTCTTCAGCACCTCCCGCGGAATGCCGCTATCCTCCAGCAGCTTCACGGCTTTCATATACTGCTCGAATTCCTGCTCCATGCCGGTGAGCCCTTCCTCGTATAACGCTCTGCTGGGTTCCAGCGCCTCCGCGTCTGCCAGCGCCGCATAGAGCGGCTGGCGTTTCTTCTTCCGCACATTGAGGAGGGTCCGCTGCTTTGTCAATCTGCCCAGCGTTTCCTCTGTACGATGTTCGAATGCCGCCATGTCAGCAGGCGTTGTGATGTCATTTTCCCGCAGGAACGCGAACTGTGCCTGATACCGTTCAAAGCGCATGACCGCCTGCCGCAGATGCGGCGTCATGCGGGGCGGGTACTGCCGCTTTTCGATCTTGCCCAGCAGATAGAGATAATGGACATAGAGAGCAAGGAAGCCGCTGTACTTGGGATGCTTCCGGTACGGCTGATACGCCGGACGCACAGGCAAGACAGGCCGCAGTCCCGCTTCGATCTGTTCCAGGTTGCCCTGGATGGCAACACGGATTCCGTCCTCTGTGAACAGCGGATCTCGCCTGCCGGGATACTGGAATCGCTCCTGCCCCCGCAGGCGAAAACCCAGCCGATCACCGTGGTGGACCTCATAGCCCATGTGCTCCATGATCAGGAAAAAGTGGCCGAGATCATTGGCATCCTGAATAGCCGTCCGCAGATCCGCCTCCAGCATGGATCGGAATGTGGGCTGCCCTTTGGACTGCCGCAGCCATTCCACATAGCTGATGGCTTTGGCAGACTCTCCCGCCATGATAACGGACAGGCCATGCTCCCGGCAGAGCCGGTCTGAAATGCCGCGGATCTGCTGATAGTAACTTTGTTGGGTACTGTGGTATTTCTCACCAGTGTCCGCATTGACGGAATTGAATACGATATGCGAATGGATATGGTGTCGATCCACGTGCGTACCGATGACCGCCTCAAACCCGTCCAGGTGTTCCCGCACAAATTCTTTGGCTATCTCCAACGCCAGTTCCGGTGTGATCTCACCGGGGCGGAATGATTGAATAATGTGGTAACATTGACGCCCGTCTGTCCGGTGTGTTTCCCGCTTGGTCTGCATCATCTGGCGGTATTCACGCCCTGGATCGCAATTAAAATGTGCTGTTAAAATATGCCCATCCGTTTTGTCACCGTTCAGAACATAATCAATGGCTTCTTTTAAGCCGCCGTTACGGGGCAGGATTTTCGTAACAGCCATTACTTATTCGCTATCCGGAACATAAGCTCATATACCTGATCCAGAAGATAGAGTCCCCGTTTGGCATCCTCCGGCTTCGCAATTTCTGCATTGACGCTGCGGGCGATCTGGTTGATGTTGTTGCCGATATGATGTATTTCCGTCCGGAGCTCTTTAATTTCTTTTGTAGGGCGGGCTTTGACCGGTCGTCCCTCAATAAGCCGTGCAAGATATGCCCGTTTTGTCAGCCTGCACTCTTTGGCCTGACAGCACAGCAGCTGATACTGCTGTGTTGTCAGTACGATGTGCAGATGGTGTTCTTTCTTGTTCTCATCCACATTTTTCTCCTTCCTGCGGCGTATAGCCGCAAGTTTTTCCGCCAGCAGGCGGCATAGGGGACCGGGGTATCCTCGGCAAGCTGTGCAAATGTACATTTGCGCGATGCTTGCGCCAGCGCCGCCCACGGCGGCGTTGGCTCCGGCCCTGCGGGGCAGAGGCTCTTTTTCAAGTGGTAGGATGATTGAAATGTTGTGCGGGCGCAGCCCGCTTCCTTGCAAAAAGAAATCAGCGTTCCGGGACTGAACGCTGACGAAGACACTTTTCATTTGCGCGCTCTACCGGAATGCCGTCCAGCGCGAGGGCTTTCTTATCCGAGATAAATGCCGCGTACCTGGCATATCCAAAACCTTCGGACTCCACCAGCAGGCCGGTGTTCGCATCTTGGCAGGTGACGAACAGGCAGAGAAATGTTTCCGATTTTTCGTCGAACCTCATATTCGATCCATTTCGGGATATAAAGGAAACATCCCGCCAGAGCTCGTTCCTATAGCGGCGGTACTGCTCTTTCGGCAGTTCAATCACCTTTGTGATCTGGAACCGCGTTTTCTCCGGGAACGGAGCCTTATCGAGCATATCCCGCACACTGGCTGCTTTCCTATAAAAACTGGCTGCGTTTTCAGACATAGTTCTCCTTCCTTGGGCAGGGTGTTTTGTAGACACCCTCATAGAAAAAACAGGGTGTCACAGTGACACCCTGCTCGTTCATGGAATTATTTAGCGCTCAATTTGATGCTGTTTCTTCTTGACGGGTTGCGAAGCAGACTGAATCAAGTCGACAGGAAGAACAAAGCCTTCCACCTGCTGATAATAGCTCTCTTGTTCTTTGGTGAAAATTTTCTCAAGGGGAGCATAATTTTCGCTGGACTGCGCGGTGTTCAATGCATGATAATACTCGATTTTTTATCGTCACTTATAACAAAGGGGAGCAAGTTATTTTTCAGGCACTCTTTGAACAGGATAACACGGCCGGTTCTTCCGTTTCCGTCCTGAAGCGGGTGTCTCCGTAGCGTTGATCGCGTCCGCCGCCTTGACTGCGGCAATCCTCCGGTTTAGCATTTGATCCATAGACACCACCTCTTGGACGAACTTTTGCTTTTATTGTACCGATCTCCCTGCACTATCGCAAGCCATTTTGGCGAACAGCAGCCGGGTCACGCAACTTTTTCCAGCTCGGTTTTGATTCTTTCTTTTGCCAGATCTGCGTAGACATCCGACATCTCAATGCCGGTGGCGGAATAGCCTTCCAGAACAGCGGCCAGCACCGTTGTGCCGGAACCGGCGAAGGGGTCCAGAATGTGGCCGCCCGATTCCGTGATCTTCACGATGTCCTGCATGAGCTGCAAGGGCTTTTCCGTGAGATGGATTCGATTCTGCGGGTTACCGTATTTGAACACACCGGGGAGACACGGTACCGGACGGCTGATGGGCATATCCCCGTTGGAGCCCCAGACAATGTATTCCGCCTGCTGACGGAATCGGCCTTTCTGAGGGCGGCTGTTGCCCTTATCCCAGACAGCAGTGCCGCGCCAGATCCAACCGGCCCACTGGAGAGCGTCTGTCGCCGCAGGAAGCTGCCGCCAGTCGATGAACATACACACCGGTGCGCCGGGCTTGCTGGCCTTCCTCGCCTCATACAGCCACTCCGCTGCCCAGCGGGTCCAGGAACGCTGATCCTTGGCATCCCCATCAAAGGGAGGCGGCGCGTTCTCCCCCATACTGGAATACTTTCTGGCGGTGGACTTGTTTTTCTCGGATTGCGTCCGGCCTCCGGAAGCATACGGGGGATCGGTGATGACGGCATCGAAGGTGCCGGGGGCAAAGCCGATCAGCACCTTCAGCGCGTCACCGTGGATGATCTCCCATTTCTGATTATCGCTCATGCGTTGGATTCTCCTTCTTTTTGTTATTTGCGGGGATGCTGGGGGATAGATCCGTTTCCACGTATTCGCTGATGATTCTCAGCGCTTCTTCATAGCTGTGACAGTCGCCGCCCATAATACGGTTTTGCATCTCCTTGGCCTCATCTGCCATGCCGTTTTGCCGCAGCGTTCGGCTGGCGAGGCCCATGAGATGAAAAATGTTGCCGTTCTGCCCGATGAGAGGGCAGGACGGCTTTTGACGTTCCTGATCCAATGTCTTATCGCTCCTTCCTGCCGGAGCGCCGGGGCGGCGTCCGGCCAATGGCCTTCTGATCCGTCATCACGGGAATGCCCAGATCACCGGCGCGGTAAATATGCTTCCACATGTCATCTGTCCAGATGGGTCCGTAGACATTGAGCTGCTGGCAGGACTCCAAAAGCCGCAGGGACATCTCCTTGACTTTTTTGTCCTGTTCCGGGTGTTTTGGGTCCGTGATGGGCGGAAACAGCAGATGCGGGCAAATGGGAATATCGCCGTCTGCGAACACCTCCTGTGCCTTCTGACGGGCGAATTCAATGTCCTTTTTGATATCGCCCTCCAGCGGCGCACAGATAAACACCAGCTTCGGGCCGTCCTGCGCCCATTCCGGCGTTCGCTCCCGAAACATGGACAGATACTGCCCAATGGCCTGACGCAGCGAGTCGTAATCCGCAGCGCTGGGATGATAGACATACCAGTCTACATCGCCATGATCATCCCACAGGTGGGGCATGACGCCGCTGCGGAAGTTCGGGTTGCTGGGGACAGGCTTCTTGCCCCACACGTCCTTGAACTGCAGCAGCGTTCTGTCTACCACGCTCTCCTTGCGGTTTAGAACCGTGAGGCGGATGGCGTCGTATTGATCGGCAACATGGGCAGAGAAGAATTCCGCCCGCACGCGCAGATCCTTACCAAGTTCGCCTACGCAGACACGACCGGAGTATTGCGGACGATCCATAAGGCCGCTGCCATCGAACAGCTTTCTGAGTTCCTGTTCATAACGCGTCATCGTTCCATCCCTCGCTTCTTCGGCTTTTTTGCTTGGGGAGACTGCTCCTGCTGGGGCTTGAGGATGTCCTTATCCTTACTGCGCAGGACGCGGCGGCCGCTGTCGGAGATGTGGACCGTAATATCTTTCAAGTCGTTGGAGATCTCTTCGTGGGGCAGAACAATAATGGAACCGCTGAAGCGCAAACAGCCGCGCACGGTCCCGAATACCTGACAATGCCCGGAGAGGAGCGGCCCTTCCGCACGGTCAGCACCGCAAAGGAGCTGCGCACAGCCAGATGCGCGGGTACGGCCATACATCAATGCGCCTCTCAGATATGCGTCATTTTCCACGCGGGCGGAACCATACAGAGCGGAGCCATAGGACACATAGGCTCTGTCACAGGCAATGGCGTCATTCATCAGAATTGAGTCCTGGTCCACATAGGCGCTGCCGCAGGCGATCGCGTCATTGAAGATCCAGGCAGCGTCATCCGGGTCAACAGCCAAATTGCTTTCACTTTCCACGAAGCCACCCAGGTCTCCAGCCTTTGCCCAATCGCCAATGTCCTGCAAAGCACGAATGCGGTGGAGGAAGGGATAGGTCTTGTGGGCGATGTCAGTGATCTCATATTTTGAATTGCTCATTTTTCATTTCTCCTTTACGCTGCCATTTCGAAGGCATTCTTCTGCGTGCCCTCTGCGCGGAACCGGGCATCAATGTCCGAAAAGGTTTCCGCACGGTTGAATTTCTCAGACACCTTTCCGGGGAGCGCCTGCAGCTCCAGCATTCTTGCCCAGAGATCTGGATGGTGGTCATAGAGGTGTCGCAATTCCTTCTTCTTGGCATTGGGACAGAACCAGCAGCCACCGCGATTGGTAAACTCATAGACAGGCGACAGCAGCCCCGCCTTACGGCAGAGCTGCTTGGCATCATCTTCCGTATAGAGGTACTTTTCCAAAAGGGACACCTGCGGCCCGGTCAGGCGCAGCAGGCGTTCCTGCTCATCTCGGGCGATGCCGATGTAATGTACCGTATCGGGTGGCAGTGTTTTCTGGTACTGGCGGATGGGGCGAATCTTGCAGTCCCGCTGAACATAGCACTTTCCGCAGATAGGAAATGAGCGCAGCTTTCCTTTCTTCGGCCCGCGGGTGACCTGTCCGGTAAACAGGTCCACATAGGTCTTGTCCGAGCGAAGCACACGGATCGGTACACCCATCTGCTCCAGTCGCGGGAGAGCGGTGTTGTAGATAAAGTCCCGATGCTCCGGCACCTCGCCTGAAATGGTTTTGTCGAACATCACTTCGCAGTAGACCGCCTCATCCAGAGGCTCTCCATGCTCCAACGCCAATAAGATCGTGGCAAGAGAGTCCTTGCCAAAGGAACAGGATGCAATGTGCTTCAACGCTGCGACACCCCAGCTTCCTTGGCGCGGCAGGCACATTCCAGAGGTTCTGCCATGTTTGTCTGTTCCCACGGGGCCTGCTCATGGGTGAAGTGGCCATAGTTGCAGAATTGGCGGAAGATGGGCTTGTCCAGCCCCAGCGTGCGGATCATGCCATCCGGCGTCAGGTCGAACAGCGCGCAAATTGCCTGCTCCAGCGCATTGTCGCTAAACTTGCCGGTGCCGTGGGTGTCTACCTCCACCATGACAGGCTGAGCTTTGCCGATGGCATACGCCAAGCTGACAGTGCATTCTTTGGCGATCCCTGCGGCCACGACATTTTTGGCGACGTAGCGGGCCATGTAGGCGCCGCTGCGATCCACCTTGGTGCCGTCTTTGCCAGACAATGCGCCGCCGCCATGGGGCGCAAGGCCGCCGTAGGTATCCACCATGAGTTTGCGGCCCGTGAGGCCGGTGTCCGCTTCGAAGCCGCCCTTCACAAATCTGCCGGAGGGATTGATGAGGATCTCCGTGTGCTCATCCGGAGGAAGCTCTCGCAGCGCGGGCAGGATGACGTACTGCATCAGGTCGCGGCGCAGGGCGTCGAGATCGGCGTCCTCTTCGTGCTGGCAGGACAGCACGACTGCGGCGATGCGCTTGGGGCGTCCGTGCTCGTATTCCACTGACACCTGGGATTTGCCGTCCGGGCGAAGCTCCGGCACGATCCCCAGTACACGCACATGAGACAGCATGCGTGTCAGGCGGTGGGCAAACACGACAGGGAGGGGCAGAAACTCCGGTGTTTCACCGCAGGCATAGCCATACACAATGCCCTGATCGCCCGCACCGGTATCCTGTTTGCCCTTGACAGCCCCTGCGATGTCGGGACTCTGCTCATGGGTGATGACTTCGACCTCGTAGTCGCTGCCGCCATATCCGGCTCGCTGCACGGTCTTGCAGATGATGGAGGGGATGTCCGGGAGCTGGGGCGCCGTGATCTCACCGGCCGCGATGATCTTGCCTGCGGTGGCCATGACCTCGCAGGCCACGCGGGCCGTGGGATCGAGCTTCAGACAGGCGTCCACCACGGCGTCCGCAATGGTGTCGCAGAGCTTGTCCGGGTGGCCTTCGGTGACGGACTCGGCAGTTAAAATATAGTTATCTTTCATGTTCGTGTTTCTCCTTCTTAGGGTGGTTTTTATGAGGCTCGGGCCGTACAGGAACAGAGAACACCATTTCGTTGGCGTACTTCTTCTGGTACTTTTCAATCTGCTGCTCCGTCAGGGAGGCGAAGCGATCTTCCGCCAATCCGACTATGAAAAAAGTGCCGCAGACAATGTCATACGGCACTCCGTGGTCATCGGTCAGAGCACGATTCATAGGTAGATTCAAGTGCTTCCCCTCAGAATTGCAGATCAGTGCGACCGGGTCGTCAAAGGGATACGCAGCTTCGATGTCGCCGCCTACGATCTTTTGCATGGATTCAAGGCTCCCGTCGATCTCCTGCACAGCGGGCGGAGACATCGGCTCCACCACGAGGATATTGAGCGTTTCTTTGCTGATAGGACATACTCCTTTCGAAAATAAGTGGCAGCAGCAGTCTGAGACTGCCGCTGCCGGTAAGGTGGTTAATTTTTTGTTTTCAAAGCCAGTGTCTGGGTTTTCAGCAGCGCATTTTCGAGTGCGCGCTGGTCTTCATAGTCCTGCCACCAGTGCGGGCGGAGAAAACTCAGTGCCTTGGTGGCCCAGATATAATCATCCCGCCCCAGAGACTCTTGCGCGAGTCCAAGTCGGAATTTTTCGTATTTTTTTCGTACTGCTGTATCTACGCTGTCCCGATTCAAATATAGCTCCAGAAATCCGCAGAGAACAGCCGCTTCCTCCATCGTATAGAACACTCTCAAGCACCCCTTCACACAAACAGGCATCATTGTAGCATGGAGAGCCGGTTTTGGGAAGCGGCGGTTTCCACAAGATTCCACCGCAAAATTCGGCGCAAACGCTTGTTCGATTCTGCGCGGCGTGGTATACTGAGCGTCAGAAACAAGGGAGGGGGCGCGCCGATGCTGGAGAGGCAGAGAACATAGTTTTCAAACTCTGCGCTATAAAAAATTGTCTTTCACAACTGACATAAATATGGTAAGATTCAATTATGCCCAACGCGGATAAAGAGAGAACTAATGTGGGGAGCATACACGCCTATGATTCAAGAATATTTGTTTATTGATGCTAAGAATAGAGCTGCGATTGAAGAATATCAACCAGAAAAAGTCGCTGCTGAAATGCACGATATTGAGAACACGGAATGTTGGATTGCTACATATTCTGTTCCAGGCGAGAATGAAGAAGGCGCCAATCTGCTTTCTAAAGTCAATGAATATATTATTAGCAATTATCAGCCTACGGTTCTGTCTAACGGATGCGCTGCGTACTATAACAAGGTTCTTTTTCCATTTATCAATGAATTTGAGCGGAAATTAAGGAAACTTCTATACCTCAAAAGTGCGCTGAATAAGGGTGACGAAGCGGCTGCAAACATCAGAGATTTAGAGAGTAAGGATCTGGGTGAAATTTTTACTTTGCTGTTTGCCGATGTGCAGTTTGTCAAAGATGTAAAAACGATTGTGAATAATAAAACATGGCAATTTACACGGCAAGAGCTTCTGTCTGAAATAGCGAAGCTCTCAGAAAATACAAGTTGGGATAAACTTATAGGTGAGGCTTCTGTACCTGCATTGAGAGAAAAATTTGTAACGGTCAAAGATTACCGCAACGATGTTATGCACGCTCATGATATCGACGCTAAGACATTTCGTGCTTCAAAGAAATTGTTCGAGAAAGTTAATGAACAGTTAGATATCGAAATTGGAAAAAACATTGGTATTGCAGAGACTCCAGCAGAAGAAATTAAAAACCAAGACTATAATTCGGCCTTGTCCTCGGCACTGAAACAATATGCCAATGTTACTGCAGAACTTTTACAAGTCCCAATCACGGCAAATCTAACAGAGGTTCCTGCGATTCCTTTATCTGCAATCTATACACCGTACATATTACAATCTCAGCAAAATCTTCAAGCAACATTGGCCGATTTGAAGACATTGGATCTGGACATCCCTGCATTAATGAAAGCTCAAGAAATTGCTTCAAAAATTGATATTCCTGCTATGACAAAGGCATTGCTGTTTCAGACCAAACTGGATTTAGAAGAGATTCAACGAACAGCTAAATTGTCCGCTGAAGTAGCATCTGAGACTCCTGCGGTACAAAAAATCACTGCTACTCAACACGATGCTCCCGCTAAGAAAGAAGATCCTTCTCCGAAGGAAAAATGAGGAGCCAAACATGAACGTACTTGAGATTATGAAAAGCCCTGCTGCATACGCGAGCGGCTTTGAGAATATCCCGGTGAGCGAACAGCGCCGTGCCAAAAAGCTCTGCTGGGAGTACAACCAGACCTCTCCGGATGAACAGGAAAGGCGGCGGGAGATCTTGCAGGAGCTTCTGGGCACCTGCCATCCCATGACCGCTATTGAGCCTGCGTTCCGCTGCGATTATGGATTCAATATCCACACTCATGGATTGGCGGTTATCAACTACAACTGCGTGATTCTTGATACCTCTCCGGTTCACATCGGGGCAGGTGCGTTTATCGCGCCGGGCGTCTGCGTGGCCTGCTCCGGCCATTCTATCGATCCAGAGCAGCGCAGTCATGGCATTGGGACCTCTGCGCCTATTACCTTGGAGGACAACGTATGGATCGGGGCGAACGCCACGATCTGCGGCGGCGTGACGATTGGGGCTGGCTCCGTGATTGGTGCGGGCAGTGTCGTTACCCGCGATGTACCCGCAGGCGTGATCGCGGCAGGCACCCCGTGTCGGGTGATCCGGCCTATCACAGAGAAGGACAAAATTGATCCGAGCAGGATCCTGTTCTGAATTTTCAAGGCACCGTCTTAGAAATGATAAGACGGTGCCTTCTCTCTGCTCGCATCAAGTGTAAATATACGGTCGGTGTAATCAAAGTTAGCCACCGTGAAAGAAAATTTCTGTGGCTGCGGGGCGGATAGGTATAAAAGAGATTCCAGAAAGTAACTGCTTCTTTAGAAATCGGAGTTTCCTGTGATAGCCGTGAATCCATTGCCTGCTCCGATTTTGCTTATAGCCGGGTCAAAATATCTCGTAGGCATTTTTCAAAAGAATCAATCTGCAGTTTTTGGATTTTATCGTACTCGCTATATTCTTTCAACTTCATAACATGTTGGTATAGCTGTTCGATGCTTGCTTTATCTCCACCTAAAAACGATCGAATATTGCCAATATGATAGAGAGAATAGAATATATATCGAAATGTATCCATCTCAAGTGGCGTGCATTCTTGAAGCATTACGGCAACCCTGCCCATATCCAGTCGGGCCGCAAATGCGCCATCTTGGAATATGATGCTTTCGCTTTTATTGACAGTTTCTTGCAATGAAATTATACTTTCCGGTCGATAGTCAAAGTCAAAAATTGTTTCATCCTTAGCACTCAGAGAGGTTAGCATTTCTTGATACAGATTCTCATACTCCTCGATGACTTCTTTAGGGGTACTATCTTCATCC
>OGLF01001809.1_pt1 | contig 10994 bp, 7 predicted proteins | sample 1572701 | NCBI WGS metagenome assembly OGLF01 (sample SAMEA2581910, study PRJEB24529) | metagenome | biome: Human gut stool | place: China | collected 2011 | reverse complement strand
GAGCCACACCACACCCCCCCGCCGCGTGCGGAAATCGTCGCGGGCAAGCGGCACGGCAGGCAGCAACAGCAGCAGGTAGGAATAGGAGGCGGAAAGCATCTGTCAGAGGGGTTAGCGGTGGAAAGGTCAGTCTTTAACGGTCTCTTTCAGGCTCTTCTCCTGATCGATCTCCCAGACGTTATAAATCCCGTCGCCGTCGAAATCTACGACGGATGTCGCCGTGGCACGGAACCCGTGCTCCGTCGCCTCGACGATCTCGATGAGGTAGTTGGCCTGACCGCCGTCGGTAACCAGTTTCGACTGCTCGAAGCCCAACTCTTCGAGCGACGAGGAGTAACGCGAGTAGGTATAAAAGTTACTTTTCTGCAACGTATGCAGGTACGTCAGCTGCTGCTGCGCTTCGGTGGCCTTCGCCCGCGAGATCAGCGGCATAAGATTCGGCAGCGCGATCAACACCAGAATACCGATGATGACCAGAACGACCAAGAGTTCCGGTAACGAAAACGCACGCAGGCAATACGAACGAGTGTTCATAGACGAGGGAAATTTAAGTTGGAGTTAAAACAAAATTAACCGCTCTCTCGCCATAAAAAAAACATTTTCAGTGGAAATACATGCTTAACAAATAAATCTTAACAATATATATGTCAATGATTTACAAAATAAAAATATTATCAGGCCTTAACACAGCTTTTTCTGCCATTTCCCGCTCTGAAATCGACTACATAATCATGTCCGGGTATCGGAACGATCTTGCGATTTGGGCTGTGGATATATCGAAAATAAATAGTCCTTGCAACAACATTTACTGCACGGGCATATGGAAAGAGATACTCGAAACAACAGGCGAATTATCGCTAACTTGCCTCTAAGAGTTTCTTATTTTTGGTGAGTTTAAGTTTTTTCTTCACACGATGGAATTTCATATAGAGACAGTCGATGTTCTTCAGATCGAATATTGCGCAAACCTCCCTCCCTGCGCGAAAATCCTGCATTGAGTAACTGTATAAGGAACGATGCGTTGTCCTCTGTTTCCGAATGGGGTCCGTGGAGAGATATTTGCACGATATGAGCATTCCGAAGAGCTGGAACTCTGATTGCATCACAAAAGTGATGCACGAAATTTCAGCGGCAGTTCCTTATATAAGACTGGTCTATCATGTTGTCGTATCAGATGCAAACGATTATCGGCTAAGCGATACCACCGACGACTTCGGAAAATGATGTAAGCGAGCAGCCCCAACAGTACGAGTATGCATCCGCCGCATTCTTTAACCCTACATTGCGAAAATTGTGGAGGAATGAATGGTGGATTTCTCCTATTTCGACGGCCGCGATCGTGCATACAGGTGTCCGTGCGTGAAATTCAGGCTGAAGATTGACCGTGTACAAAGAAAGCGGCCGCCAACTCCGCTTGCGCAGGTTGACGGCCACCGTCCTTAAAGAGATTTTATCGAAGGTTATTCGGCCTTGATGATCTTGATGTTGTCGAGATACCAGCGGAGAGCCTGTGAGCTTGGCCACTGGCTGTCGGCGTTGCGGATCGTGATCTTGGTGTCAGGGGTGATGTTGACGCCTTGAAGGTCGACCTCGACTTTGTACCATTTGTATGCTCCCTTCGCTTCGGGATGAGGAACGGTGAGTTCGAAATCGTTGCGATTCGTACCTGTCTCGACGATGACGACAAGTATGGTGTCATCGAAGACTTCGCCGGTGTCGGTGCCCTGACGCTGTGTAGAGGTGTCGAAGGAGAGGAGCAGGTGTGTGCCCTCCGGCACACCCTCGATCTTCGGCAGCACGATACCGCTCTGGTAGCCTGTGAGGCCGAATTTGAGGTAGTTGCGCTGCAAATAGGTCTGAGCCTCCGGTTTGCGTTCGGCTTTATCGGGATGATGTGTGGCGATGATTTCGTAGCCTTTTGCAAGGAGGGCACTGTAGGTCGATACGCCGTCGACTTTGTTGGTGCCGAGCTGCTGGGCGGTGGCATTCGAGTTGTTTTCGCCGATGGTATCGCCTGCAGGCTTCTGGCTTGTCCAGGGGTCGAGCCACTCGAAATCTTCGGCCCAGTAGACGGTTTCGACTGCGCCCTTGTCCACGATCGAGGTCACCATGATCCGGTGTACAGGTTCGGCCAGACCGGCGTAGTAACCCGACAGCGTGATGTTGTGGCCGTTGAGTGCGGCCAGACCCATCTCTGCGGGAATATCCAAAGCGCTCACCGAATACTTGGCCGTCTCTGAAACGGCGACGGTACTGCCGTTGAAGAAGCCGGTCACGGTCACATAGCCGCGTTCGGTCGAGGTGTAGGTGTCGATCTGTTCCGTGAGGTCGGTCGGGGTGGGGTAGACCACCGCTGTGCCGGACGACAGGATTTCGACCTTGTCGCCCTCCCTTTCTGGATCGTCGGATTTTTCCGCACAGGAGATGATCGGAAGTTTGGTGCCGTCGCTCGACTTGGTGCCCCAGACGCAGACTTTGTCGCCCACGGTCACCTCCTTGGTGTCTGCGACGAAAATGACTCCCGACTGCTGGTCGTCGCTGATGACGAATCCCTTGGCCGTGACGGCCATTACGAGCGCCGAAGGAATCTTCACGACGGCCTCGTCGTCCAGTGCGGTCACGTCGCTGATTTTCGTATATTCGGGAACGTCGCGGAATTTGTTGCCGATCTGCGAGATGAGCACCTCGGCACGGCTGGCGAGCGTCCGACCCTTGAAGACGAGCTTCGCCTTGCGGGGATTGTCCATTGCGCCGTCGCGCATATTATCGGAGACCGAAACCGTCACGTCCATTACGCCGGTTCCTTCGGTGGGGCTGACGGTCACCCAGTCGGGGATCTCCGTTACCCAGTCGGCATCGGCATAGACGGTGATGATCGTCTCTGCCGCGCTCTGCGCCTCGAAAGTCAGCGAGTTTCTGCTGGCCAGAACCGCGTCCGAGAGCCTTTTGTCGTCATCGTTGTTGCAGCTCCAGAGTGCGCATACGGATGCTATCAGAATCGAGGCTGCACAGATATGTTTTACAAATTTCATAATTTTTCGATTTTAGAGATTTTCCGTCTTAGAAGTCGAGACCGTCGTTCCAGCCCGGGTTCTGCGTGAGGTTCTTGTTGAGTGAACGTTCGCCGCTGGGGATCGGGTAGAGGTAGTCTCTTCCCTCGTTGAATTTGACGCGTTGAACGTCCTTGTGGAAAGCCATGTATCCCTTGGTACCCTCCGAGAGGAAGATTTCCGTGTCCAGTTCGTAGACATAGACGCCTTCGCCGGCCGAGGGTTTAGCCGCCCCTTTGGCGTAGAGGATCAGGTCGGCTTTGCCGTCGCCCGTGAGGTCGTACTCGCCGGGGCCCGGGAAATACATGCCGGTGATCGCCTGATCGATGCAGGAGCCTGCCTTCCAACGTACCAGATCTTCGAGACGGGTGCCCTCCTGCACCATCTCGATGGTGCGCTCACGGCGGATTTCGAGGATCACGCCCATGTTGGCTCCGCTTACGTTGGGATAGCCGTACTCGGGCGAGGAGAGATACCAGTCGGGATTGGCGTTCGCCTTGGCCATATTGAGATCGGGCATTCCCACGCGGTCTCTGAGCTTATTGATGGAGATTGTGAGATCGTCCTGCGTGAGTGTTCCCAGTTCGGCTTTGGCCTCGGCATAGATCAACAGCACTTCCCCGAAACGGTAGACGGGTATATCGCAGTCGGAAGAGTCGACGCGGTCGTTGTTGTTGCCGTTGCGCGTAGGATCCTGAACGAACTTGACGGGCTGGTAGCCGGTGACGGCGACGTCGAACATGGGGCCTTCGACTTTGGTACTGCCGATACGCGTATAGCCCGGGGTGCGGATGCTCTGCGCCAGACGCGGATCGCGGTCTTTCGCCTCCTCGATGAACTGCATCTCCTGCCAGCCGGGTTTGTTGGTGAAGGCCGTACCGTCTTTCATCAGATAGGTGTTGATGAACTTGCGGGTGATGCCCGGACGTCCCTGCGTCGGCAGCAGCGTATAGGCCGAAGCGTTGTGACGGGCGCCGATCGCATAATCGAACTTGATGGCAAGAATGTACTCTTGGGGGCTGGCGTCCTTCTGAGAGAAAAGCGTCAGATAGGCCTTCTCGGGATCACCGGTCTGGAGACTGTAAGGACTTTCATCGATGATCTTCTTGGCGGCCTTTGCTGCCAAATCGAGGTAGTAGTCCGCATCGTGACCGTCGAGATTGAGATTGTGGTATTTGCGGTAGGTTCCCTCGTAGAGGCAGGCCTGCGCTTTGAGCGCCAGCGCCGCCCACTTGTTGACGTGGTACGGGTCGGCAGCCGATTCGGTCAGGCCGCCGCTCGTGATGGCGTATTCGAGGTCTTCGAGCATGTTGGTCATGACCAGTTCGCGCGAATCGCGGGGCTTGTAGAGCAATTCGTCGGCCGAACCGAGCTGTATGTTGTACCAGGGTACGTCGCCGAAGCGTTTCACCTTTTCGAAATAGAAGAAGGCGCGGAAAAAGCGCGTTACGGCGGTGTACTTGGTGACGGCCTCCTTATCGTCGCACATGTCGGCGTATTCCAGCAGCGTATTTATGCGGCGCAGATCCGTCCACGACCATCCTCCGCCCGATTCGGGCACGGTGCGGTGGCTGCCGCCGAAGAGAATGGCGGAGAGGGTGTTCTGGACGAGCAGGTCGCTCTGTTCGTCGAAGGGCTGCTTGTCCAGTAGGTTGTTGTAGAACGGGTTGGAGAACAGTTCGAGATCGCTGGCGGTCTTGAAGTAGTCGAACTGCGTGACGCGGTCTTTCGGCTCCAGATCGAGTACGTCGCAGGCCGACAATCCTGCGGTCAGCGTAAGGGCCAATATGATTAATCGTTTCATTGTATTCGAAATTTAGAATTAGAAAGTGATATCGATGCCGAACATGAACGTCTTGGGCCACGGATAGTAGACGCGGTTGAACTCGGCGTGGCTCGAACGGTTGATAGCGGCCTCGGGGTCGACGTATTTGCTGTTCTTTTTAAGCGGCGACCAGTAGCAGAGGTTCTCGCCCGAGAAATAGACGCGGATCTGATCGATGCCGGCCTTTTTCGTGAGGCTCACGGGAATGGTATATCCCACGGTCAGGTTCTTCAGACGCAGGTAGCGGATATTCTGCAGATAGTGGTCGTTGACCTTCGCGAGATAACCGCCCGTTGCGGAGTAGGCGCGCGGCCGCGGGAAGTAAGCGTCGGGATTGTCTTCCGCCCATACCTTGTCGTGAAAATCGATCGGCATGAAGGAGAGATAGGATGCGGAGTAGCAGCCCCAGAAGTTCATCGTCTGGCCGTTGGGATACCAGTAGTGGTTGCCGGTGCCTTGGAAGAAGACCGAAGCGTCGAAGCCCATCCAGCGGATGCTGGCGTTGATGCCGTAGGAGAACGTCGGGCGCGAGTTGCCCAGAATCTTGCGGTCGCCCGGGTTATCGACGGTGTTGCCGCCGATGCCCCAGACGCCGTCGCCGTCCAGATCGAGGAATTTCAGGTCGCCGGCAAGCCATCCGCCGGTCAGACGGCCGCTGCTGTAACTCAGATCGACCTCTTGGGCGTAGGCCTTCGCCTCTTCGTCGCTCTTGAAGAATCCGTCGGTGACGAAGCCCCAGATCTCGCCGATCTCCTTGCCTACATAGTAGTCCTTGGAGAACGTTTTGTCAGGGTTGTCGTATTTGGTGATGACGCTCTTGTAGTCGCTGATGTTGACTCCGACGCTGTATTCGAACGGCTTGCCGGCCAGCTGGAACTGGTCGCGCCAGTTGACGGTGAGTTCATATCCCTTGGTGCGCAGGAGTTCATATCGGGCGAATCGGCTCCGTAGACGCCGGGCAGCGCGATGCCTTCGGTCAGCATGTCCTTCGTATCGCGCATATAGATGTCGGCCGTCAGGTTGAGGCGGTTACCCAACATCGCCACGTCGAGACCCAAGTCCCACTGCTGTGCGGTCTCCCATGTCAGGTCGGAAGCGATCGGATCGCCCAGCGAAGAGTACTTGCCCACGCTGCCGTCACCGAAGGTGAAACTGCCGAAATCGTGGTTCGTAATCAATCGCAGGAATGTATAGTAGGACGATACGTTCTGGTTGCCCAGCGAACCGAACGAGGCGCGCAGCTTGAGGTTGTCCACCACGTTCTTCGCGCGCCCGAAGAAGGGCTCTTCCGAGATGCGCCAGCCGACCGACGCCGAGGGGAACCAGCCCCATCGGCTGTTCTTTTCGAAACGTGACGTACCGTCGTAGCGGGCGCTCGCCTCGACGAGGTAACGGCCCTTGTAGTCGTAGTTGATACGGCCGAAGAAGCCCAGCAGGGCGTATTCGTTCTGACCGCCGCCGTAGGCGTTCTCGGAGGCGACTTTCGTCGCGAGGTTCAGGTCGTCCAGATCCACGGAGGAGAGCTGCTCGGCGCCGACGGAGATGTTCTTGCTGGCCCACGTCTCATAGTTCATACCGGCCGTTGCCGAGAGATGGTGCGCACCGCCGAAGGTCTCGTCGTAGTTGGCGAAGACGTTGGTCGAATAGTAGTTGCGCGTCTTGACCTCCTCGTCGAGCCGGCTCAGACCGGCACCGGTATTGTATTCGGCCATGGGTTCATCGGGATACATGCGGTAGGAGAGCGGCGAGCTTCTGCTCGTATTGCGCTCCTGATAGAGGCGGTAGGTGAAGTCGCCCGTGATGCTCAGCGTCTTGAACGGCGTGATGACCAGTCGCGTGGTGTTCGAGAAATCGCTCCGGCGATCGACGTTGCGGTGCGTGCCCTCGTTGAGCATGATGTGGCGGCCGTTGGCGATCTTGTAGGTCTGATACGGCGAACTGAACAGCCACGACCCGTCGGGATTCTGCATCGGATAGCAGGCCAGTGCGTGAACGGAGCCGTAACGCAACGTATTGTCGATACCGCTATCGCCCTGCGAGTTGTAGTTCGAACTGAAGAACGACGTGTTGTTCGAGAGCGTCGCCCACTTGTTGATCCGAAAATCGATCTTCGAACGCAGGTTGTACTTGTTGTAGATGTCGGGGAATGCCCGCTGCATACCGGCCTGACGATCGTAAGCGCCCGAAACGAGGTACTTGATGTCCTTCGTGCCGCCACTCAGCGATATGCTGTGCTGCTGCACGGGGCGCTTCTCGCGGAAGAGCATGTCCCACCAGTCGTTGTTGCCGTAGTAGACCCACTGCTTGCGGCCGTTGCGCACCTCTTCGACGACCCACGGACGGTCGGGGTGTTCGGTCTTGTCGTTCACACGCGCCAGCAGCTGCTGCATGTCGTTGTCGTTGTAGTTGATGTATTTCGCACCGCCGTTCTCGACCTGCCAGAAACGGTTGACCTCGTAAACCGACCAGTAACCGCGGTTTTCATAGTCGGTCGACGTCGTGGATTCCTCCCAGCCGAAACGGCCGCTGTAACGTACCGTCGCTTTGCCGTCCTTGGCCGAACCGGATTTGGTCGTGACCAGAATGACGCCGAACGCCGCGCGGGCACCGTAGACGGCGGCGGCCGATGCGTCCTTGATGACCGAAATCGACTCGACGTCGTTGGGGTTGATGCGGTTCAGATCGCCCACGACCCCGTCGATCAGCACGAGCGGATCGGCCGAGTTGACCGAGTTCACGCCGCGGATGTTGATCGAGGGCGTACTGCCGGGCTTACCCGACGACGTGGTGATGTTCAGACCGGCGACCGAACCCTGAAGCATGTTGGTCACCGAGTGGGCGACGCGGTTCTCCAGCTCCTTGCTGCTCACCGTCGACACGGCGCCCGTCAGGTTGACGCGCTTCTGCGTACCGTAACCGATGACGACCGCCTCTTCGAGCTGGATGGCGTCTTCCTGAAGGAAGATCGTAACCTCGCTCTTCGACGCGGGAACCGTCACTTTCTGGGGAATATAGCCCAGATACGTGGCATTCAGAACGACCTCGCCCGATGGAATTTCGAGCGAGAAGCTGCCGTTTTCGGAGGTCGTAGTGCCTCTGGTCGTACCGTCGATCAGAACAGCTACTCCTACGATCGGCTGCTGCTGTGCATCGAGGACTTTTCCCGATACCGTTCTATTCTGGGCAAACAGGGTTAAGATGCCCCCTCCCACTGCCAAAGCCAGAGATAGAACCAATAGTCTAAATACTCTCATAAGAAGTAAAGTTTGGTTAATAAAAAGGTTAGTGTATTCCTGATGTTATTTACATTTGTATGCGTCGGTGGAGAATGCCTTCGGGCGCTGCATTTTTTCGGTCCACGTGTGCCCGAATTCGTCTTGGACGGTGATCGTCAGATCGACGTCGGCATCGGCGGCTTTCACCTTGAAGAAATGCGTGTACAGGTCCGTGATGAACGACGGCGTCGAGGAGAGGCTGGGGTTGTTGAACCTCGGTACGGAGAGCGCTGCGATGTGGAGCGGGTCGTAGGCCCATACCGGAGTCGGGGTCAGCGTGTTGCCGCCTTCGTCGACGACGCTCAGCGTCCAGTCTCGGTTCCAGTTCCAGATGTTGATGAGCACCTCGTTATTGCTGTTCTCGGGGTATGCATTGACGTATTTCTTATATTCATTCTGTACCGAGGCGGGGGCGCTCGCGGGCATTTGCGGGACATCGGACATCGAGAAATGTACGTTGTTCAGGTCGTAGCTGCGGAACTGGTACTCCTCGGGCCATCCGGTGGCCTTGTAGAGCCATTTGAAGTCGGTTCCCGTTACATCCCAGATGGCATATCCGCCGGGGGCGCCGTCGGTGCCGACATGGACGCCCGGGGTGAGATGGCCCGACCACCACCATGAAGCGCAGATCGAGCCGGAGTTGTGTTCGTGGAGATCGCGGCCGGCCGTGATGGCGTCCTGAGGTTTTACGTTGAAGATTTTATGCGTATGTCCCGTGATGAAATGGACCTTGTACCCCTCCAGAACATCGAAAAAAGCGTTGGTATTGTCCGTATCGTGGTCGATCTTAAATCCTAAAACCGTGGGCGAGAAGATCTGTGCATGCATTGCAATGACCAGAGGCGTCGTCTTGGACACATGCGACAAATCTTTGGCAAGCCAGTTCAGCTGTTCGGTGGAGAGCCGTTTCACGTAATTGCGCGACGAGGTTCCGTCGTAATTGCTGCAATCGATATCGTCCATGACGACGTAATGCACTTGGCCGATATTGAACGAGTAGAACGTCGGAGCGATATTATCCACGTACTTGACGGCGGCCGAGTAATCCGTCATGGTCATGTAATCGTTGTCGTGGTTGCCCATCGTGTGGAAAATCTGCAAATCTTTGACTTGCTGATTGATGGTGGTGAGATATTGGGGGAAATAATAGCTGTTGGAATACCAGTAGAGATCCCATGTCATATCGCCGAGCGTGATGCCGTACATCTTCTCTCCCTTGTGGGCGGCCATATAGGCTTTCAGATCGGAGGTGAATTGGAAGAATTGTCCGGCGTCTCCGGTACGGTTGGCCAGATGCATATCGCCGAACAGGAAGACTTTATAGGTATTCTGACCGGTTACTTTGCTGAGCGTGAAATCTTTCCGCTCGACAACCTTGGGTTGGCCTTTCAGACTTTGGTAGAAGAGCGGGCGAACGCCGTCGGAGGGCGCTTCGTAGCCGCTCGGAATGGAGATGAAGACATAGCCCCATTTTTTCTCCGACTTGAGTTCGTAGATTCCCTTGGTGTCGGTGACGGTCACCTCGTTGCCGTCCGATACCACGACGCCGGCCACGGGACCTTCCGCCGAAGATACGACGCCGTACACCGTAGTGCCCTCACTCGGTGTGAAATCCAGTTCGTCGACGATGTTGATGTAGATTTTGCCGATCGATTTCTTGCGTGTGTCCCGTTTGATGTAAGCCGTGTAGGAGCCGGATTCGCACGCGTCGGCTAAACGGATGGTGAAATTCTCAGAAGATACCCTGAGAATGGGACAGGGATAGGAAATTCCCCCCCCCTCCAAGATGAACGAATCGGAAGTCGCCGGCGCCTTGCCGTCGACGACCGTAAAGACGTGTTCGCCGCCTTTGGCTATGTCGATCGTCGTCGGAAGTTCGAACCGCACGTCGAAATTATCCGCCGGAGTCTCGTCGCCCTCTTTGCTGTTGCAGGCAATCAGGAGCGAGAAGATTGCGAATACCCCTAATAAATACGTTGTTGTACCTTTCATTTTGAAACTTTGTTTTTCGGAAGATAAGTGAGCGCATAGAGCGCTGTTTTTACTTGTTTATATTGATATGCTGTATTTTGTGTGGGTTTTGTCTGCTTTCTGTTGTGGTTTCGTACTGAAACCACTGTACGAAATTAAAATTATTTGTTTGAAAAACCTAATTTATGGCAGATTTTTTATTATTTATTATTTTAAATATATTGATTAAAATTTTTATATATTCGGTTCGCGATCGCAGTAGGTGGTGATTCTGTTGTCGGAGAATCGGTTACGGGTCATTCGGATTGCGGATAGGGATTTCGGGTACAGGAGGGCTTCGAAATGATACTAAAAAAATTAAGATAGTTCGGCTAACGAATATCCCTTCCAGTGAACATGAGGGTTCGACATCGATAGAGGTCCGCTTTGTCCCGAGAAGGTTCCTTCACGCTCCGATCGAATCGAAAGCCGATCGGCAGAGGAGCCGAGTTCATCGTGCCGTCGGTCGGTAGAGGCGGATCTCCTCGGTCGGTAAATCGGAAAGAACGACCGTTCCGCCGGTTTCAACGAGGCGGGGTGCGAACGCCGGATCCGGTAGCTGTTTCGCACAGGCAGGCGGGGAGGACAGCGGTTTTGCGCAGGCGGGAGAAGGGGGGGGGCGGCTTCGCGCAGGCGGACAGGGCGTGCGGCGAAGATCCGATTCGGCGTTTCTGTGTCGCATTCGGACTTTTGTGCGAAAGTTCGAACCGCAGAGCGAAGAAAAGTTTCATCGTTCGGATTTTTTTGTTATCTTTGTGTCCGATGCATAAATGGCTCACCATATTGCTTGCTTGTATTGCCGTCCAGTTGGGCGGCGGGGAGATTACGGCTTCC
>OGLF01001805.1_pt1 | contig 11023 bp, 9 predicted proteins | sample 1572701 | NCBI WGS metagenome assembly OGLF01 (sample SAMEA2581910, study PRJEB24529) | metagenome | biome: Human gut stool | place: China | collected 2011 | reverse complement strand
GACGTCGAACAGTTGCTAACGATCGACGAGGTTACATATGCAATTAGCGGAGTCGGTTTGAATGGCGCCGACTACCTCATCGAAATCATCGCCGGAGATGACGAGGACTTATGGCGTGTGGTGGATGAGTCCATCCGTTCGCTGCCAGGCGTGGACCAGACATGGTGGGCTTCCACCGTCAGCGTGGAAAAAGAGTCGTACTGGCTCGACCCTCCGCAGGATGGTGTACTTCTCGACGATTGATGAATCAATGGCATTAGGCGCCTCGTCTTTGCTCATTCTCAAGGATGAGATGATAATTCAGACCAACGCATGATATTCGAATCAGCTGTTTTTCCGTAATTTTGGAGGTAATCCAAAGAAAGGAATGACAGCATGGATATCAGGGACACCATCAAAGCTACCAATACGGCCATTGCAACCGTGGATCTTGTGAAGGACTACGGTTCCGGAAATAACACGGTGCATGCGTTGCGTGGCGTCAACGTCGCTTTTGAAAAAGGAAAATTCACGGCGATTATGGGACCTTCCGGTTCCGGCAAATCCACGTTGATGCACACGTTGGCAGGACTGGATTGTGCAACCGGCGGGCACATCATATTCAATGGCGACGATCTGACGCGCATGAACGACAACCAGCTTACGTTGCTGCGCCGCCGCGACATCGGATTCATCTTCCAAAGCTTCAACCTGCTGCCGATGTTCACCGCCGAACAGAACATTCTCATGCCATTGACCTTGGCTGGAGCGAAACCCGACCGACAGTGGTTGCGTCTGCTGGTGGAAACGCTTGGCCTTAAGGAACGTCTCAACCATCGTCCGAACGAACTATCGGGAGGTCAACAGCAGCGTGTGGCCATCGCACGAGCATTGATCACCAAACCGAAACTGGTGTTCGCAGACGAGCCCACCGGCAATCTTGACTCCGTATCAAGCGCCGAAGTGCTGAGCTTCCTGAAACGTTCCGTCAACGAACTTGGCCAAACCATCATCATGGTCACGCATGATGCGGTCGCCGCGTCTTACGCCGACCGTGCGCTCGTGTTCGCCGACGGCCAGATCGTGGCGGACGTGAACAAGCCGACAGCAGACCAGATGAGTGAACTGCTGATGAAGGAACGCGAAGCCGCCACAATGAATGTGGCTTCCGCGAGACATTCCCGCTAAACGCACTATAGAAGCATTCGAAGAAGGAAACAGAATCCACCATGTGGTCCATCACTTTGAAACTCATGCGAAAAACCAAGCGCATGCTCATACCCGCAGGCATCGCCATCATGATCGGCACGGCGTTCATCGCCAGCACCTTCCTGTTCGGCAGTGCCATGAACGACTCCCTGACACGGCAGCTGACCGCCATGTTCGGAAACGCCAACTATGCGGTGAGCATCAACAGCTCCGACCTGAGCAATGAGGAACTCAACGAGGCGTACTCCAGCACTGTCGGCGACTTTCATCTCGACCAGATCGCCGGCATCGAAGGGGTTGGCGGCGTCCGTGCCTCGGTGGAAACCGGCGTCAGCGTTTCCAAGGGAGACAGCACCGTCAGCGGCGAGATCATTTCCACCGCGGCACAGAAGAACATGCTCCCCGTGAATATCACGGAAGGGGACCAGCCGAAGGATTCCAACGAAGTCGCGCTGCCGGAAGACATGGCGAAACAGTTGAACGTCGGCGTTGGAGACACTGTAAGCCTGACCTCCCGATATGCGGTAGGCGACGATGGCAAAGCCAAGGCGGACAACGTGCGCGTGGTAGGACTCACGTCCGATCCGAACGGCGCCTACTCATACTATGGTGGTGCGATCGTAGGATCCAACAATCTGCTTGCCGCAATGCAGGGAGTGGACGATTTCAACGCCACCGGAACAACAATGGTGTATCTCGACCTTGCCTTGGATGGAAACAGCGTATCCGCAAAAACCATCAACGGTGTGAAAGCGTTGCTGCCAAAGCATTTCGATCTGATGTCACGACAGCAAATCAGTGACGAAAGCATCAAATCCTTAAGCGGCAACCAAACCAACATCGTCACCACATTCCTTATGTGCTTCGGCGTGCTTGCCATGTTCGTGGCGGCTCTGGTGATCGCCAACACGTTCCAAGTGCTCGTGGCGCAACGCCGCCGCACACTCGCCTTGCTACGCACCATCGGCGCAAAGAAAGGCCAACTGTATGGTTCCGTGCTGTTCGAAGCGGTGGTGCTCGGCTTCGTCGCATCCGTGCTTGGCGTGGTGCTTGGAAGCCTGCTCATGTGGGGCATGTGCGTCAGCGACATCATGCAGGCGGGTATGCGGTTCAACTTCTCCTGGCAAGCCGCCGTCGTACCGATTCTCTTCGGCATTGTGGTGACGGTGCTCGCATCCTTGGGATCCGCACGTTCCGCCACCGCGGTAACGCCATTGGAGGCATTGCGTCCGATTGAACTGACCGACAACCGTCGTTCCAGCCTTACGCGAGCCATAATCGGTATTCTGATGGTGGCGGTCGGTATCGCCATGGCCATATTCTCCATCTGGCAGGTGCAGGCCACCAACGGCGGCGAGGATGCGAGCGGCGATCAATTCACGATGATTCTGCTCATAGCCATCGCCGGTGCCGCACTGGTGTTCCTCGGCATGGTGGTCACCGCGGTATTCTGGATGCCGACCCTCATGAAGGGCGTTGGAGCGTTGGCCTCGCTGACAGGTCCTTCCGCAACAGTTGCACACGCCAACATTCAGAAGAATCCGCGACGCATCGCAGCAACCGGTGCCGCTCTGCTCATCGGTGTCACCTTGGTCTCCACCATCGCAACCGGTGCCGCTAGCGCCAAAGAGACTATGAATGGTGCGCTCGCCACCCGTTATAGCGTCGACATCGTGGCCATGGGCGATGACATCAGCCAGCAAATGGTCAAGGATGTATCTGACATCAACGGCGTGTCCGACACGTTGTATGCGCCGGCGGTTTCCGTGACCTTGGAGAAAGCGGATGGAACCCGGCCTACGTCCGCATTGCTGGTCGGTGTGAAGAACATCGATCAGGTCAAGCAGGTCATGCGTGCCAACTTGGGTAACGCCTCCATCGACAGTGATAGCGTGCTCATGCCAACATACAATGCGCAAACCGGCAAGGAGCTGCAGTTCGCCAATGGCACGGCTGATTTCTCCACTGAATGGAACCCGAACGGCGACGCTACGCGTTCGCTGACATTGCAAGCCAACCAAGCCGACTACCGTCGTGTATCCGCGCAATATGGAGCTGTCGGATTCGTGGATGAAAGCCATTTCACCAATGGTGACCTTGACGCCGCCACCCATGTGTTGCTGGTCAAGGCAGACACTGACAAGTCGGGAGTTTCCGTTGACGACATCTACAACGACATGCAGGCCGCATTGGAGAAGAGCACTGATGCGACAGTGACCGGACCGATCGCCGAACGCATCGTATGGGCGAACATGATTGACTCCATGATGATGCTTCTGGTGGGATTGATCGCCGTGGCCGTGCTCATCGCACTTGTCGGCGTAGCCAACACGCTGTCGCTGTCAGTGATCGAACGCACCCGAGAATCCGCCACACTGCGTGCCATCGGCATGACGCGAGGCCAGTTGCGACGCTCCCTCGCGGTGGAAGCCCTGCTCATCTCGCTGGTATCCGGCATCTCGGGCGTACTGCTTGGCACACTGTTCGGCTGGCTGGGCGCATACGTGGTGTTCAGCATGTACGGCAAAGTGGTGTTCCCGTTCGAATGGGGCATTAACGGCATCGTACTCGCCGTGGCAGCCGTGGCAGCACTGCTCGCCAGCGTATTCCCCGCACGCAGGGCAGTGAGCACGCCTCCTGTTGAGGCGCTCGCCGAAGCCTGAGCCTCATAGCAAACACAACGAAAAGGACTCCTACCACAAACATGGTAGGAGTCCTTTTTGCGTATCATGCATACGCAAAACAACAAACCAATCAGACCAAATGGTTTTCGTAAGCGAACACCACCGCCTGTACGCGGTCACGTGCATTGATTTTCGCCAGAATATGCGCCACATGCGTTTTCACCGTCGGCAGGCTGATGAAAAGCTTGTCGGCAATCTCCTGATTCGACAATCCATGCGCGATCTCAATAAGCACTTCGCGCTCGCGGTCGGTCAGGTCATCCAATTCCGGATCGGTATATGTTGAATCCGTAGTAGAAGTAGTTGCGGAATTTTCAGGCCTACCAACGTTCGCAGCCATGAAATCGCCTTCCATCATTTTCTCGATAAGACGTTTCGTGGCGGACGGTGCGATAATCGCATTACCTTGAAAAACCGTGCGAATCGAATTCAACAACGTTTCCGGTTCCGTATCTTTCAGCAGAAAACCGGAAGCTCCGGCAGTGATCGCAGCCATAACATATTCATCCAAGTCGAATGTCGTCAGAATGATCACTTTGGTATGAGTGACTTCTGATTGCGTTCCATCGGCAGCAAAGCGATGCTGCAACGAACTGATCTGCCGAGTCGCCTCAATACCATCCATGCCGGGCATACGCACATCCCTCGCGAGCCTGCCCCGCAACCGCCATATCAGGTTGGGAGCCGATCACCATGGCGAAACCGGCACGTACCAATTCCTGATCATCGGCAATGACCACACGAATCTTCTGTTCTTCACTCATACTCTCCACCTTATCGGCATTGTTCCGCTCACAGCGCGAAACAAACCCTTAAATCTCCCTGAAAAACTTGAATCGGCTATCGAGACACGCGCTGCAGCTGCTCCTCCAACGGTGCTGCGGGCCTCAACTGCAGTTCGCTCGCACTACCGGCATGAGCGTCATCGCTGAAACCAGTCTCACGAAGCACGCCAAGCAGTTCGCGCATACGTTTAAGCGCGGCGCGCCCCTGTTCGCCAATGGCTTTGAACGCTGCGGAAATCTCGTCGGCGGTAGGCTCCTTGCCTTGTGCTTCGGCGCTGTCCAACATATGAATACCATCGACGGCCTGGCTGATCACGCTGTTCAACGTGGCGGTGACTTCAGCCTGAATGCTGGCACTGATACGGTCACGTTCCATATTCGCCGCGAGAATACGCTGCTTCTCCTGCTCGGCCACCAGTGCCTCTTCGCGAGCCTGCAATACCAGTGCGTTTGAATCGCTGGAACGCGCCCAACGTGCCCACGCCATGATGCCGGCGCACAGCATCAGCACTGCAACCGTATACATAACGCCGGTAAAGAACGCCGCCGTAGTACTTGACGTGACTGAAACCGGTTTCGTCAAGCCTGCAAAAGCGGCGATGGCGCCGAACAAGGTAGTGTATCCGTGCTGATCAGCTGCGATTTTCAAGCCCATCAGAGCTGAACAGGTGACAGCGGCAAGACCGGTCCAGCGCCATGCGTGTTCACGCCCATACAATACGGCTGAATACAGCGCACACAGCGACGCTACGATATGTCCAACCTCAATCAATCCCAAAAACACCAATTGCACAACCGACAATACGAACACAATAAGCGCGCAAATCTCGGGGAGCCTTCGTCGAAGAGCCAGTGCCAGCAAGCAGCATGCGGCGATCGCATGAGAGAGCTGCGCATCGCGTGAACTATCAAAAAAGAACGTAATCGACATGCGATTCAGCAGCATGACCAATATCACGGCGCCAACGGAATCCATGAGCACATAATGGTGCTGCGTCCACGCGGAAACACGTTCCACCCAATTCAGCCCTCGCGAATTGGATGTATTGGCAAGTTCTACGGATTTCAGTTTCAACGATGTGAGCAAATCATGCAGATTGGGTGCGGTAATGCGCAAGTGTTGCAGGGCGTTCGAACGATGATCGCGACCGGTTGGTGGGTTGGTTTCCTGCGTCTGTTCCGATGGTTGATCTGGGATTCGCGCCGATATGTTGACGGCTGTGTGAGGTGCGATTGCTTCGTCGGATAATTTCGCTTTGCTGGATATGGCAGTTGTGTTGCAAGATTCGGACTGTTCCGAGGCATACTGTTCGCCGGTTTCGTCTGTCGCTGGCTCTTTACCGCCGTAAGGCAGGGTGGCCATAACTTCGAAGCCTCCGCCGAGTTGAGGGCCAGCCTGCAATGAGCCTCCGGCCGATTCGATGCGTTCCTTCATGCCCAACAGGCCGTAACCTGGCGTATGCCCGTCGATATTGGCCGCCGCGCCACGACCATTGTCGGTGACGCTCAAAGTGAGCAAACCGTTGTTCCATGACTCTTTGATATGCACATCGACGTGCGGCCCCGCATACTTGCGGATATTCGTCAGCGCCTCCTGCACTACATGGTAGGAAGCTATCGAGGCTTGTTCACCGAGTTGTTCTGGGCTGGCGGTGCCGGTGATATTCCGTCGGATTCGAATGTCGGGGGAGACGTTTCGCGCTTGTTCCACAAGATTGCCGATATCGTTATAATCGGCGTGCGGTGAACCCCCGAATACTCCCAGAAGACGTTGCATGTCATGCAGTGCGCGTTCCGATTCGTGTCGAATCGTCTCCATGGTGTTTCTAGCCACCGCGGGATCATGCGTGCCTGCATAGCGGCCGCCATCAGACTGCACGATGATGATTGATAGGGTGTGCGCCACCACATCGTGCATGTCACGTGCGATGCGTGCTCGTTCCGCCAACGCGGCGATATCGCGTTCGTCCTGGTCTCGTGCGGCGATCGCCTCATTGCGTTCCCGCATCATGCGAACGGTTGCCAGACGGGCACGCTGCCAGAACGCTACAATGACGGTGGAAATGATACATACTTCGAAAATCGGCGTCAGCACCAGCATGTATTGCGCCACCATGTCGGCGACTTCCGACATGGATGTTCCTGTGTAGATGGAGCCGAGAGTGACTTCCGTGACCATTGCGCCATTTGGATTTGAGCCATTCCAACTGCTCCATGTATGCACTTTGCCTCCGGTGAGCAGTGGTCCATTGGTCATGGTCCATGCCATCAACGCCGAAGCCAGAAGACCGATGGCCAACGCCAAAATAATGAAGGCTTTCGTGTTTTTGGGATTGCCGTAGACGATCACCGAATACAGCATGACCAATGCCAGAATATCGGCGTCCAATATGCAAGGGCCGAATATGAGATGCGTCAAGGCCAATGCCACGCAGAGCAACGCTCCGGTCTGTGGCCGCCATCGACGAATCAGCAGCGGGATCAGCATTGCCGCTTCCCACGCCATCTGTATGGAAGGATTAAGGACAAACAGCAATCCCGGATTATAGGTGATGCTGCCGGTCACGCCGAACAGCAGAACACCTATAACAAGCGTGAGGATGAGATCGCCTGCGAAGACATGACCATGCATCCACGACAAGAGACGCTGCTTGAAATTCGACATATGCTCCACCCTAGCGCCAGATACGCTGTGGCGCCATCATGCGCAGGAATGAAATGGCGGTAAGATAAAGCCGCTTTTGTGAGGTAAGGTTGTCTCCGCGTGTGGGTGGGATGGAAGCCATCAAGAAGCCACTACTCGCATTGAATATGCCGATGACGCCAAAGGAAAGGTGAATGCATGACGTTGCTGAGCGAATACTACGTGCCCGGATTGCATATTGAGGATCGTTCCATCAAGGTGCCGTTGGATTGGACGGGCCACGAGCCTGGTCATGGGTTCGATGGCGAATCGATCAGCCTGTGGTCACCGCTCCTGAACATGTGCATGACGACCTGCCGTTGCTCGTGTTCCTGCAGGGCGGTCCCGGCGGTTCCGGTCCGCGTCCGCTCGGTCCAAGTTCCGATGGTTGGATCGAGGAGGCCATCAAGCATTTCCGCGTGGTGTTGCCGGATCAACGTGGTACGGGGCGTTCATCTCGTGTCGACACGCATGTGATTGAGGACATGGGCGGCGACGGCAAGGCCGGTGCCGCGTTTTTGAAGCGTTTCCTCGCCGATTCGATCGTTCGTGACTTCGAGCATCTGCGTCGCACCGAATTCGGGGGCGCACGTTGGGTCACGCTTGGTCAAAGCTATGGCGGATTCCTGACGTTGACGTATCTTTCGCTGTTCCCGCAAGGAGTTATCGCCAGCTTCACCACGGGCGGCATTCCGCACGTTCCCGCCGATGCGACCGACGTGTACCGTCATACGTTCCCGCGTATGGCGGCAAAGACGAAGCAGTTCTACTGCAATCGCGCGAGGTCACATTGCCGAACGGCGATCCGCTCACGGTGGAACGCTTCCAATGCTTGGGATCCGATTTCGGCATGAAGCCAAGTTTCGAACGCGTGCATTGGATTCTTGATCAGGCATTCCTTGACGGAGACGGTTCGGCCTCGACATCGACGGAACTGTCTGACGAGTTCCTGTCTTCCGTGATGGATGCGACCTCGTCTCGCCCGCTGTATTGGCCGTTGCAGGAGTTCATCTACGCCAACGGCGAGCTGGAAACGCCGATTCGCTGGGCCGCCCAGCGCGTGCGCTGCGAGCATCCGGAATTCGCGGGTGGCATTCGTCCGCTTAATTTCACCGGCGAGGCCATGTTCCCGTGGATGTTCGAGCAGGAACGTGCGTTGCGTCCGTTCAAGCCGGCCATGGACGTGCTTATGGAAGACACGCATTTCGGCATGATCTACGATGCCGACCAGTTGGCCTGTAATGAGGTTCCGCTGCAGGCTGCCGTCTATTTTGATGACATGTACGTCGATTCGGGATTGCAGCTCGACACGCTGTCTCGCGTTGGTCGTTCACATTATTGGACTACCAATGAGTTTGAACATGACGGCGTGCATGGTGCAATAGTGTTCAGGCACCTGTTCAATGAAGCATTGAACCGCGGAGATTTGGCGGAGTTGTTCTGACGATTGTTCGGCAACGACGAGTATCGATAGCAAAGGAAAGAAACATGGCCAATCCAACCATCGGATTCATCGGATACGGCAATATGGCGCAGGCGATCGCCGAAGGCCTAGTCAACGCTGGCGTCGTCAATGGCGGCGACATCGTGGCCTGTGCCGCGCATTACGACAAGCTGGAACGCAACGCCGCCAAACTCGGCGCAAAAGCGGTGCGTACCGCCGCGCAAGTCGCCGAAGCAGCTGACATGGTCGTCATCGCCATCAAACCGTATCAGATCGAAACCGTGATCGCACCGATCATTGATCAGCTGGCGCAAGAGAACACCATCGTTGTGTCCATTGCGGCAGGCTGGGATCTGAACAAATTCCGCGACCTGTTCGGAACGTCTTTCGAACAGGCACACATCCAATGCACCATTCCGAACACGCCGATGGCTGTCGGCAAAGGCGTGCTGGTCACGGAAATCGACAACACGCTCACGCAGGAACAGACGGAAACCTTCGAAAGCCTGTTTTCGTCAATCAGCCTGATTGAACGCGTGGACACCGCGCATATGGGCATCGGCATGTGCATCGCCGGCTGCGCGCCGGCCTTCACCGACATGTACATCGAAGCATTGGGCGATGCCGGTGTGAAATATGGATTGCAGCGTGCTACCGCGTATCGTCTGGCTGCCAAAATGGTGGAAGGCGTGGGCGCGCTCTATTTGGCCAACGAAACGCATCCGGGTGCCATGAAAGACGCTGTCTGCTCTCCGGGAGGCACCACCATCAGGGGTGTCGCATCGTTGGAGGAAAGCGCGTTCCGTGGTGCCGTGATCAAAGCAGTCGACGCCATCGAAGCCTAATACTAAGCTAGGGAACCATGTCTCTTACTATCGGAATCGTCGGACTGCCGAACGTCGGCAAGTCCACCATGTTCAACGCATTGACCCGCAACAACGTGCTGGCGGAAAACTATCCGTTCGCCACCATCGAACCGAACACCGGCATTGTGCCGTTGCCGGACAACCGTCTGCCGGTGCTCGCCAAGCTCGTGCATACGGAGAAGATCGTGCCGGCCACCGTCACGTTCGTCGTCATCGCAGGCATTGTCAAGGGCGCTTCGGAAGGTGAAGGTCTGGGCAACAAGTTCCTCGCCAACATTCGCGAAGCCGACGCGATCTGCGAGGTCGTGCGTGCCTTCGAAGACGATGACATCGTGCATGTCAACGGCAAGGTCGATCCGTCCGACGACATCGAAACCATCAACACCGAGCTGATCCTCGCCGATTTGCAGACCATCGAGAACGCACTGCCGAAGCTGGAGAAGGATTTGCGCGGCAAGAAGATCGAACCGGCCTACATGGAGGCCGTCAAGCAGGCGAAGACCATTCTTGAAGCCGGCGAAACCATTGACAAGGCGACTCGCGAAGGTCGTTTCGACAAGGATTCCGTCTACGATCTGCACTTGATGAGCGCCAAGCCGTTCATCTACGTGTTCAACGTGGACGATGCCGAACTACAGAACAAAGACATGCAGGCCAAGCTCGCCGCATCCGTGGCTCCGGCTCCGGCCATCTTCCTTAACGCGCAGTTCGAAGCCGATCTGACCGAACTTGATGAGGCCGACGCGCGTGAAATGCTCGCTGACGCCGGTCTTGAGGAGTCCGGATTGGACCAGTTGGCGCGAGTCGGCTACGATACGCTCGGCCTTTCCACCTTCCTCACCGCAGGCGAGAAGGAAGTGCGTGCATGGCAGATCCACAAGGGCTATACCGCCCCGCAGGCTGCCGGTGTGATTCACACGGACTTCGAAAAAGGCTTCATCAAGGCCGACATCGTCTCCTACGACGATTTCGTGGCTGCCGAAGGCTCCATGGTCAAGATCAAGGAGGAAGGCAAGCTGCGTCAGGAAGGCCGTGACTACGTGATGCAGGACGGCGATATCGTCGAATTTAAATTCAACGTCTCGAAGTAAGTGTTTCTCTGGCTCCCCTCTTTTGAGGGGAGCTGTCGCTACAAGCGACTGAGAAGCGGCACGGATAAGGCCTGAGAAGTCGTCTTCTCAGGCCTTTGTCATGACATTGTTCTGCAAGGATTGGCTGCTGCAGCAACATAATGTGTGTTTTATTATTCGGCCTTGGCGGCTTGCTGGTCAATCCAATTGTTGACGTCGGTGATCGCCTCGTCAAGGGTTGCTTTGGCGGCTTTGTAGTATTTGGAATCTACAGGTTGACGATTTCCGCGCCGAACGGCCAGA
>OGLF01001799.1_pt1 | contig 11059 bp, 13 predicted proteins | sample 1572701 | NCBI WGS metagenome assembly OGLF01 (sample SAMEA2581910, study PRJEB24529) | metagenome | biome: Human gut stool | place: China | collected 2011 | reverse complement strand
AGGATAAATGATGAAAGATAGGAGAGATGTCAAAATGAAAATTATCAGAACAAAGGATTACCAGGATATGAGCAGAAAGGCAGCCAACATTATTTCTGCACAGATGATCTTAAAGGATGACAGCGTACTTGGACTTGCAACAGGTTCTACTCCAATCGGTATTTATGATCAGTTGGTAGACTGGTACAAAAAAGGAGACCTTGATTTCGCTAAAATCACAACTGTAAATCTGGACGAGTATAAAGGACTTCCGAAAGAGAACGACCAGAGTTACTGGTATTTTATGAATAAAAATTTATTTTCAAGAGTCAATATCAGACCGGATTACCACTTCCTTCCGGATGGAACGAATCTTGACAGTGACAATGAGTGCGAGAGATACGAGAAACTGATCGATTCTCTTGGCGGAATTGATCTTCAGTTATTAGGACTGGGACGTAATGGACATATCGGTTTCAACGAGCCATGCGATTCTTTCCCTCAGGATGTTCATGTTGTTGACCTGACAGAGAGTACCATCGAAGCTAACAAACGTTTCTTTGCAAGTGCAGATGACGTTCCAAAACAGGCTTACACGATGGGCGTTGGAACTATCCTTCGCGCAAAAGCAATCCTGCTCGTAGTCAGCGGAAAAGATAAAGCGGAAGCATTAAATGCAGTCGTAAACGGACCGATCACACCGCAGGTTCCTGGCTCTGTCTTAAGACTTCATCCAAATGTGATCATTGTTGCAGATGAAGATGCTTTATCTGAGATGGAATAAAATGCTATAAGAGGATTTTTTACAAGTCCAGTTTTGTATGTAATAAAAAAGAAAAATCGTACAGACGAAATATGATGTTCCTGTTCGAAAGAACCACAAAGGAAATCATATTTTGTCTGCACGATTTTTCTTTTATTTGCGTTTTACAAAAACTTTGCCACCATGGCAACACTGGTTTTATCGCGGGCGATTTTGGCAAGCTCGCGGTTGTCGAGCAGATAACGCATGATAAGCGATTCGGCAACGAATAACTCACTGACCTTGACCGGGATACTGCCGCCATCCAATGGTGTTTCCAGGGCACCGCACAGGAGGACAACATCTGCAAGTGCTGTGCCGGGTGCGTCCGGATAGTGCGTGATGAGGATGATCTTCGCACCGGTCTTTTTGGCAACGGATAAAGTGTCCATCATGTCGTGCGTGGAGCCGGAGTAGGAAACAAATAAAATGACATCACCTGGACCCATGAGGCTTGCGGCAATCAATTGCGTGTGGCTGTCACCACAGTTGCGGAATTTATTGGAGATCGTGGCGAAGCGCACCCAGATGTCATTTGCCAGAACCCGGCTGCCACCCTGACCGAGACAGTAAACGGAGGTTGCGCGCTGCAAGAGAAGGGCAGCCTCGTCAATTGCGTCAAAGTCAAGAACGCTCATAGTGTTACTGATCGCAGCCTGAAAAGAAGCACATACGTTGTCACATAATGAAGATGTCGGCATGGATGGATCTAAAGAATAGGAAGAAAACGGTGTCGGCGTCACATTTGCCTGTGCAAGTGAAATCTTCATTTCATTATAACCTTCAAATCCGAGTTGTTTACAGAAACGGTAAATTGTGGCTTCTGCCATATTGCAAGCTTTGGCAAGTGAGGAAATCGATAAAAACTGCGCTTCCTCGGCATGCTTTGTCAGGTAATCTGCGATGATCGTACCTGATTTGGTGAGTGAATCCTGCTTTTCCGCAAGCAGATCCCAGAAATTCTTATTAATCATAATTTGATCCCCTGTAAAATGAAGCAAGTGTTACTGTTTACCCTATGTTTTACTGCGTAAGCAGGCGTTTACAGAAACACATTAATATTTACTATATAAAAGTATATGTCAAAATGAAATACACTGCAAGATGAAATCATAAAAATGAAAAATATTTTCATGCAAAAAACAAAAGGAAAATGGATGAATATGCGGAATCGTAGGTATAAAATATACACTTAGCACTATTTAAAAACTGATATGTACGGATTTATGTGCAAATGTACTATATTTTCAAAATGAAATTAGTACAAAACGTATATGGACAAAATGAAAATATTTTTCTAAAATATAATTACTTCGAAAGATAGAATCTTTTAAGAAAAGGAGAAGAAGAATATGAAAAAGAAAGTTTTGGCTACCTTACTGGTGGGAGCAATGGCAGCAAGCTTATTAGCAGGCTGTGGAACAACAGTTGAGACAACAGGAAGCAGTGACACAACAACAGCTCCTGAAAAAACTCAGACAACAGAGACCGCAGAAGCAGGAGAGGCAGGCGGTTCTGATGTTTCGGCAGACATTACCTTATGGACATATCCAATCGGTGAATGGGGCAATGCAGAGACAGTTGATTCCTTAATTCAGGATTTCAACAAGGAGTATCCGGGAATCAATGTGACAGTGGAATATCTTGATTACACAAACGGTGATGATCAGGTAAATACAGCGATCGAAGGTGGACAGGCTCCAGACCTTATCATGGAAGGACCGGAACGTCTGGTTGCAAACTGGGGAGCAAAAGGATTGATGGTTGACTTATCCGATATCCTGGACGACACAGATAAATCTGAAATTTATGAATCTGTATTATCCGCATGTGTGAACAAAGAGGGAGCTACTTATGAATATCCGCTTTGTATGACAGCACATTGTATGGCGATCAACAAAACAGTATTTGAGGAAGCTGACGCTATGCAGTATGTAGACGCTGAGAACCATACATGGACAACAGATGATTTCTTCAAAGCAATGGACGCTGTTTATGCTCACACAGGACAGACCGTAGGCGCTGTTTACTGTAGTGGTCAGGGTGGTGACCAGGGAACAAGAGCCCTCATCAACAACCTTTACGGTGGAACATTCACAGACGCAGATCACACAAAATATACAGCAGATTCCGCTGAGAACGTAAAAGCAATCCAGGCACTTGTTGATTCCAAAGCAATCGGATTTGATGCTTCTATCGCAGGTGGTGACGAGATCAACTTATTCCGTCAGGGTGTTTTAAATGTAGCATTCTGCTGGAACATTGCACAGCAGTTAAACGCTGACAACAACGATGCAGGACTTACAAACGATGGCGATGAGATCCTTTTCATGGCATTCCCATCTGAGAAAGCAACAGACACAAAACTTTGTGGCGGTATCTGGGGATTTGGTGTATTTGATAACAAAGATGCAAACAAGATCGAAGCATCTAAACTCTTTATTAAATACATGGCAGACAGTGCAGAAGGAACACCAGACGCAGTTCTTTCTTCTACATACTTCCCGGTACGTGATACTGTAGAAGGCAAAGATTTAACAGGTCTTTACGGTGATGTTCAGACAATGAGCGATTACAGTACATTAATGCAGTACCTTGGTGACTACTATCAGGTAACTCCAGGCTGGGCAGAAGCTCGTACAGCTTGGTGGAATATGCTTCAGCAGGTTGGAAGCGGTGCTGATGTCCAGACAGCAGTTGATGAGTTCGTTGGAACAGCAAACGCAGCAGCAGCTAACTAAGCAGTTCGTATAGCAACTAAATAAATGATAAGTGGAATCCCCTCCTCGCAGGAATACCGGAGGAGGGGATTTTTAGCCAAAAAGTTATGGAAAGGATGGTGTTTTCTTTGAAATCAGCAGTAAAACCATCAAAGCGCAGCCGTGTATTGGTAAGAAAAGAAACGACCGCTGCATATCTTTTTTTACTTCCTAGTTTGATTTTCTTTCTGGGATTTGTAATTTTTCCAATTGTATTATGTGTGTGGACCAGTTTTTTTGACTCAACAATGAACTCTGCGGATGTTTTTGTTGGACTTGCAAACTATAAAGAATTATTTCAGGATAAAGTTTTCCTTGGGGCGTTGAAGAACACTCTTATTATCGTAGTGGTTTCCGTTCCGATCACATGTGTTTTTTCCTTATGGGTATCTTCCGTGATCGTAGATCTGAAAGGATGGGCAACCTCCTTATTCAGAATTATATTTTATCTTCCGGTTGTAACTGGTTCCGTAGCAGTTACCGTTGTATGGAAGTGGATGTTTAACAATTACTATGGAATTTTCAATTACCTTGGTACAAAGACAGGGATCATCGACCAGAACATCAACTGGCTGGGTGATGAGCGTTATGCACTTGCATGTATCATACTGATTTTGCTTACAACTTCCGTTGGCCAGCCAATCGTACTTTATGTATCTGCACTTGGTAATGTGGATGCATCCTTGGTGGAAGCGGCAAATGTAGATGGAGCTACAAGCCTTCAGGCTTTCTGGAAGATCAAGTGGCCACAGATTATGCCGACCACATTATATATTGTTGTTATTACAACGATCAACAGTTTCCAGTGTTTTGCACTGATCCAGCTGCTGACATCCGGTGGACCAAACCACAGTACAGACACGATCATGTATTACATTTATTATTCCGCATTTAAACTGTACCGTTACGGATACGGCGATGCAATGGGCGTTGTCCTTGCGATTATGATCGCTATCCTGTCCGCAATCCAGTTTAAACTTGGAAATTCGAATGATTAGGAGGAGGGTTACAGATATGGAAAACAAAAATAGTACAAAACATCCTTCTGCATACAAGATCATCAGCATTGTTGTAATTGTGATACTGGCAATATTATTTACCTTCCCATTATATTGGATTATCACAGGTTCCTTTAAGACAAACGCAGCGATCAACTCCACAACGCCGATCTGGTGGCCAAAAGAGTGGACGCTGGCAAACTATCAGAAGTTATTCAGCCGCCAGACCGCACCACTGTTCCAGTTCAATATTCCATTCAGCAGCCTGATCACAGGAAGCAGGGATTTGAAACTGACACTGACAGGACCGACGGTGCCGGCTGCAGTCCGCTGGCTGATCAATACCGTATTTATGGCGATCATGTCCATGATCCTTACCTGTATCACAGCATCCATGGCAGGATATGCGCTTGCAAAGAAGAGATTTGTGGGACGGCAGTTACTTTTCACACTGATCGTATGTGCAATGGCATTACCAAAACAGGTTATTTTGATCCCATTACTTCGTGAGATGTCAAGCCTGAATTTATATAATACGATCTGGGCGGTTATCTTCCCAATCGTAGGATGGCCGTTTGGTGTGTTCCTGATGAAACAGTTCTCGGAGGGTGTGCCTTCTGAAATGCTGGAGGCAGCGCAGATCGATGGAGCGAGTGAGGCAAAGACATTTTTACAGATTGTAGTACCGATGATCAAACCAGGTATCGGAGCACTGGCGATTTTTACATTCATCAACAGCTGGAATGATTACTTCATGCAGTTGATCATGTTATCAAGCACAAGCAACCTGACGATCTCCCTTGGTATTGCCAAGTTACAGGCTGAAAATGCCACAGATTTCGGTCTGATCATGGCTGGTGCGGCACTGGCAGCCCTGCCGATCATCATCGTGTTCCTGTTATTCCAGAAATACTTTACAAAAGGAATTACAATGGGAGCTGTAAAAGGCTGACAAACTATCCTTCTTGTTTAAGAAGGGCGGTATAAAAAATAGGACAAAAATCTAACAGAGGAGTGAAGATAAAATGAAAGATATTACAAAATATCAGGGAGTCATTCCAGCATTTTATGCCTGCTATGACGAAAAAGGAGAAATTTCAACAGAAGGTGTCAAAGCATTGACACGCCACCTGATCTCAAAAGGAGTAAAGGGTGTATACGTTGGCGGTTCATCTGGTGAATGTATTTACCAGCATGTGGACGAGCGTAAAAAAGTGTTGGAAGCAGTTATGGAAGAAGCAAAAGGAAAACTGACCGTCATTGTACATGTAGGATGCAACAATACCGCAGATAGTGTGGAACTTGCGGCACATGCACAGAGCGTTGGAGCAGATGCAATCGCTTCGATTCCACCAATTTATTTCCATTTGCCAGAGTATGCAATCGCAGAATACTGGAATGCAATGAGCGCAGCAGCACCGGATCTTGATTTTGTTATTTACAACATTCCACAGCTCGCAGGAACGGCATTATCCATGAACCTTTTAAAAGAAATGTTGAAGAATCCGAATGTGATCGCAGTGAAGAACTCTTCCATGCCGACGCAGGATATCCAGATGTTTAAGGCAGAAGGTATCAAAGAACGTGGCGAGAATGGATTTGTTGTATTCAACGGACCGGACGAACAGTTCGTATCCGGACGTGCGATCGGTGCAGACGGAGGAATCGGTGGAACATATGCAGTTATGCCGGAATTATTTGTAAAAATGGATCAGCTCATCCGCGAAAATAACATCGCAGAGGCAATGAAGATCCAGTACAAAGCAGATGCGATCATCTACAAGATGTGCGAGGCAAAAGGAAATCTTTACGCAGTCATGAAAGAGATTTTACACAGAATGTATGGCTTAGAACTTGGAAGCGTCAGATTGCCGCTTGCACCTTTAGCACCGGAAGATGAGGCTGTTGTTGTTGAGGCTCAGAAGATGATCGAGGCAGCGATCAAAGAATTATAATAAGAGAAATACATACAGAAATATGCCGGGGTGTACGCACTGCTTCGGCTTATTTCTGTATCTGCAGAAAAAATGATGCAGCTGCCAATGTACGGATTTAAAATTAAGAATAAGATTTACAGGACAATTTCGGGAGGAGATACAAAATGGTTACAGACAGCTTACAGAATCTGGAGCAGTATCGTGGTTTACATAAAAATATGGATACCGTCATTGATTTTTTGAAAAAATGTGATCTGACTGCACTTCCAGACGGAAAAACGGTGATTGACGGAGAACGGGTTTTTGTCAATGTCATGGAGGCAGACCTTCGGGAGGCAGAAGGTGCGGAGTATGAATATCATAAACGTTATGCAGATCTGCAGATCGATATCAGTGGAAGTGAATACTGGGAGTGGACAGACAAGGCAGAATTTACAGATTCATTTCAGGAAGCTTCGGACTGCGGACTTGCAACAGGCAGAAGCAGATGTGGCGGAACGCTGGGGGACGGAAGCTTTGCTTTATTCCTGCCGGAAGAATTTCACAAACCAAGCTGCAAAAACGGATCACACACACATGTGAGAAAAGCAGTTATTAAAATTGAGATGTAATTGCAGGAGGAAAATAAAATGGATAAACAGGCATTATTTGATCAGATAAAAGGCGGATTGATTGTTTCCTGCCAGGCATTGGAGCATGAGCCTTTGTATACAAAAGAGGGCGGCATCATGCCTTTGATGGCAAAGGCTGCAGCACAGTCCGGAGCAGTCGGAATCCGTGCAAACACAGTACGTGACATCACACAGATCAAGGAAGCAGTAGACCTTCCGGTTATCGGTATCATTAAAAAAGACTATGAGGGAACACCGATGTACATCACGGTTACCATGAAAGAAGTGGATGAGCTGGTGGCATGCGGTGTGGATATCCTTGCGGTACAGGGAACAAGCGCATTAAGACCGGATGGAAGCACGGCAGCACAGTTTATCGAGGCAATCAAGGCAAAATATCCGGAGCAGCTTGTGATGGCAGACTGCGCAACCATCGAGGAAGGAATTGCATGTGCCAATGCCGGAGCCGATTTTGTCGGCACGACCATGCGTGGATATACACCGGAGACACAGGGCTGTGATGACATCGATTTTGATTTCATCCATGAACTTTCCGAAAAATGCCCGGCAAAGATCATCGCAGAGGGACATATCCACTATCCGGAGCAGGCAAAGAAGGCACTGGAGGCAGGAGCTTTTGCACTGGTAGTCGGCGGTGCGATCACAAGACCGGCGGAGATCACGGCAAGATTCGTGGCAGCGATCGAAAAATAAAAAAGGAGAAATTATGAGAATTGTGGCTGTGGATATCGGGGGAACAATGATCAAGTCCGGTCTCTGGAACGGAGAGACATTCGTGGAGCTGCGTGAGACAGAGACGCGTGCATCGGAAGGCGGAGCGGCACTGATGGAGCGTGTCAAAGGACTGATCCATTCCTATCACGATTTTGAAGCGATCGGGATCAGCACTGCCGGGGAAGTGAATACGGAAGATGGAAGCATTTTTTATGCGAACAGCAATATTCCGGGATACACAGGCATGCCGGTAAAGCAGATCATGGAAGAGGAATTTTGTGTGCCTGCCGCAGTGGAGAATGACGTCAATGCGGCGGCTCTTGGCGAACTCCGTTCAGGAGCAGGCACTGGATGCGATGATTTTTTATGTCTGACCTATGGAACAGGTGTCGGAGGAAGCATTGTGATGAACGGAAACGTTTACCCGGGGGCTTCTTTTTCTGCCGGAAGCTTTGGCGGAATGGTGATCCACCCGGAAGAAAAGGCGGGAACGGACAGTCTGGAGGGCTGTTATGAGCGGTGCGCTTCCACGACCGGACTGGTCAGACGTGTAAAAAAAGTCGATGGCGCTCTGGACAATGGCAAAAAAATATTTGCGGCAAAGGACAGACCGGAGATCAAGGAGCAGATTGATGCGTGGATCGACGATATCTGCACAGGTCTTGTAACGCTATGCTGTATTTTCAATCCATCCAGGATCATTCTTGGAGGAGGCATCATGGCGCAGGAGTATGTGCTTTCGGAGGTAAACCGGAAGGTGAAAGCGCAGATCGCATCGGGACTTAGGATCGTGGAGATCGTTCCTGCAAAGCTTGCAAACACGGCGGGCATGATGGGAGCGGTCAGCCTTGCGGAAAAGTTACTTGCGCAGTAAGATGATCGTGTACAATATATCTGTTTGGAAAAAGATTTTTTAGATGACAGCACAGGGAGGATGAGACAATGAATCAGAAAAATATATTATGTTTTGGAGATTCCAACACTCATGGATATAATTCCAAAACCGGAGGACGTTTCACAGTAGAGGAACGCTGGACAAAACTTTTACAGAGAAAGTTAGGCGATGATTACTATGTGATCGAGGAGGGCTTAAGTGGACGGACCACGTCTTTTGACGATCCTGTTTTTGAAGGATTGAGCGGATTGAATGCGATTTACCCGTGCATGATGACACATGAGCCTCTCGACCTTGTGATTATTATGCTTGGTACAAATGATACAAAAGACCGGTTTAATGCAAATGGATTTATTATCGGAAAAGGTCTGGAGCGCCTGACACAGAAAGCGATCGACACGCATGCTGCATGGCGTAATAAACCGAATATTCTGCTGGTAGCCCCACCGCCAATCCACCCGGATTATGCAAAAACAGCTGTTGCAGGAGAGATGGGTGACAAATACGTGGAGCGTTCCAGAGCACTTGCCAAAGAATTTAAGGATGTTGCAGACCGGTTAGGATGTCATTTTATAGATGCCGGTTCCATACCGGGCATTGAGATGTATCCTTATGACTGGATGCACTTAAGCCTTGACAGCCACAGGATTTTTGCAGAGTATCTGGCAGAGTATCTGCCGAAGATTGTGTGATAGATGTTCTATTTTGGATAATAACCGGATCATCAGGACAAAATATATAATTGAAAGAATTATTAATGGAACAAATATAATAATAAGAATTATTGTATATACTTGTTCAAAACTACTACCCTCTAAGAATGATTCACTTAAACTCTCTAAACCACTATTTCTATAATTATAATAACTATTAGTATTAATAGTATAATTAACTAAGTTATAAAATGCTTTATCACTATTCTTAATCATAAATTTATAATCATTCATCATCGTATCCATATATAAAATAGTATAATCTTTAAACTTAGAATTTTGATACTTATTATAAACATTACGATCAACAATAACTAATCTATCCCCTGCATTCTTAATTAGTTTATCAAGACTACCATAAGTCTTTATATTAGCCTTTCCATTATTATTTACATAATTATATAAGGCATCAGAAGATAACATCGCAACATCTTTATTTCTAATACTTTCAAATGAATTAATAATATAATTATCTTCTTGATGACCAAGTACTACATAATCTTCAATAAATGTAGAGATTGTAGCTTTATATTGATCAGAACTAATTCCATAATAATCAAAATAAATATCAACATCATTTTTATCAACAGCCTTCTTTAATTCAGCAACACTAGAATATTTCTTATATTTAAATTCAATATCTGCTAGTCTACTTACTCTTTTCAAATACTCAGCTGCAATACCTGAAACTTTTCCATTTACTTTAGTTTCATATGGAATATTATCTACATAACCATAAACATAACTCTTAGAAGATAAAGCTGTCTTTTCTTTAGATGATAAATTATTTTTAGTTAGTAATAATTGAAATAATCTTTATCATATTCATCAACAAACTTAGTTTCCTTCCATTTATTAAAGTACTTCTTAACTATATTATTTAACTCTTTATCATTTCCTAATGTTAAAACAATCTTATCAGTCATTTCTGTAAAATAATAATTAATAGAATAAGAACTATTATCAATTATTTTATCTAAATACATCATATTTGGCACAATAATCATATTAACATCATTATTATCAAGTGCTTTATATAACTCATCTATACTTTTGTACTTTTTATAAGATATATTAGTACCTGATTTTAAGTAATAACTAACTGTATCAGCATCATCTTCAAATACACCAAAAGTAATATCTTTCATATCTTTAATATGATTAATTCTTCTATATTCTTTACCAACTGCTACGTAATAATCTTCAAACAAGAATAAATCATTATCAGATAATTTACTATCCCCATCTAGAATACGAAAACGTAATCCATCAGTAGTCGTATCACTAGTTTTCAAATATGGTATTTCATTAAATTCTAGACATATATTCTTTTTAAAATCATTAATAAAGTCATAAAATACCCCTTCTCCATCCACTCTTCATATTTATTTTTTTCTACTTCAGTATGATTATATTTCTTATCTAACATTATAAACATCTCCTATCTATGTAATTATTAATTATACTTCTTAATTCATTTAATTGCTCTTTTAATTTTTGATTAGTAGTTTTATTTATATAAATATCTATTTCTTTATCAAGATATGACCTATCTCTTAAAATTTCAAAAGTCTTTTTATAATTAATATCAAAAACAAATGCTAATGAAACAGATAAAGTATCTGCTTTA
>OGLF01001795.1_pt1 | contig 11111 bp, 10 predicted proteins | sample 1572701 | NCBI WGS metagenome assembly OGLF01 (sample SAMEA2581910, study PRJEB24529) | metagenome | biome: Human gut stool | place: China | collected 2011 | reverse complement strand
GACAGGTTGCAGACAATGGGCGGACTTCCTGGTGTCCCTAATGTCATCGCTTCACAGACAATATAAAACCGCGCGAACCGAAACTCGCAGGCATCTGCTATTGAAGACACGGCAGATACCTGCTCAGACATCGGCTTCGCGCGGTTATGTTTTGTTCAGCGATGACAGTAAGGGACACACACGAAAGTCCTAAAATTGTCTGCAACCTGCAGACACACCTCGTGGAGTGCTCAAAACGTGGCAAAGACACGGATCATCGAGAATGTCAAACACGATGCGGCTAGAAATGCCGGATTTGGCGGTTAGAATGCTTCACACCGGGCTACATCCGGAACGATACGACGTTCCCACCCTTCACATAAAATATTAAACCAGTTTCATGCGCTTGCGGGGAGCTTTCCTGATCGGGGAAGCGTCCTCTTCCGGCACCGGTGCAATGGGCGGAGGTGTAAGCACTCTGGCATTGTCCAAAAGATCATCCATGCTCTTCTTCTGGGCAGCTTTCTGCTTGCGCTGCGCGATGGCAAGCTTTTTCTGCCGGAAACGGTCAGCCGTCTCACGGATGTACTGGTCTGCGACAAAATGCTCGAGCGCCTCCTCGTCGATCGCAATCCGGTTGTCCATGGTTTTCATGATGTCCGTCACACGCAGGGAATCTCCGATGACCGGATCACTCAGATCGTAGATCATATTGTTGGAGAACTTTAAGATCATCGGGCGGGTAAAATCCGCGGCATTTTCCACGAGGACGAGCGCCTTCTCACCGTCGGAGAGATCAACGCACGCGCCGGTCGGGAGAATGTGGATGCATTCCGCCAGTGCGGCAACGACGCGCGGATTGTAGGTCCGGCTGTGTCTGCGCAAAAAAGACATCGCGGCAACCTCCGAGACCGGCGGATTGTTAATATTCATGGCGGTAAGCCGGTCAAACTGATCTGCCACCTTTAAAATATCACAGAGCAGACGTGTCTCCGGGGAAGGATCCTTGATCTTTAAGGTCTGACTCTTCTGGAAGATGAACTGCTGGATAATCTCTAAGGAAATCTTCGGAAGATTGCACTCCTCATAGCGCGGGCGGATTGATTCATAACCGCGTTCCAGATTCATCTGGATAAAATTCCGGTCGCTGTCCGAGAGGTCGTCGCCCTTGTCGAGGATGGCCTGCGGAACATACAGATAACCGAAATCATACAGCAGGGAAGCCGTGATCAGCGCCCGGATATCTTCTGCCGGGAGTTGCATCTCATTGGAGATCATTGCGGATAGGATACCGACACTGATCGAGTGTTTGTATACAAAGTCCGCGGAACTGCGGAGTGTCTGCGTAAAATTCAGCTTGTGGTCAAGACTGCCGTAATGCCGCTGGATATCATCGACCAGCGAGAGCAGTGTGGACGGGACAAGATTGTCGACAAGCTTGTCCATGTTGTCCTTTAACTTGAACATGTAGATGGTCTGGAACTGTTCAAACTCCAGATCTTCCCGCGAAAGCGGCGGCAGCGGTTCAGCCGGCTCCAGAATAAAAATGCCGATCAGACCAAAATTCTCAATACTGTTAATACCCTGGATCGTGAGCCTTGTATCCCGTTCGTATAACAGAACCCCCATCCTGTTGTAGATTGGCTTTGCAAGGCGCATACCGGGCTTTAGATCAGCAGTTTTGACAAATTGCATGCTTATCTCCCCCTCTTCCGGTATTGTCATACCAAAATCCTCTTTATCTTCCCTCTATGATAGCATATTGAAAGCTGAAATACAATCTGATATGATACTCTTAGAACCGGGGTTTTTGAAAGAAAATCCTACTTTTCCGGAGAAAGAGGTACTTATGATACAGATTCCGTGGAGACGCGTGGCGGGAGCAGCGCTGGTGATGTGCCTGCTTCTGGCAAATACATCTTATGCCGAGACGACACAGGACAACATAAATGATGCGAAGAATCAGATTGAGGATCTGAAAGATCAGAAAAAGGATGCCGAGGATACCGTCAATGACATCTCCGGCAAAAAGGACGCACTGGAGTCGGATCTTAGCGGGTTAAACGGTCAGCTTTCCGATATTGTCGCACAGATCAATGATCTGGAGGGGCAGATTTCGGACAAACAGGGGGAGATTGACCAGGCGAAGGAGGATCTGGCTGCGGCGGAGGCACAGTCTGCGAAACAGTATGAGGATATGAAGCTGCGGATTCAGTTCATGTATGAGAACGGAAGCACGCCGGTATGGCAGATGCTTGCGGAGGCGGAATCTTTTTCCGACTTCCTGAACCGCACGGAATATATTACCGACATCAACGCCTACGACAGAAAAAAGCTTGTGGAATACCAGGATCTGCAGGAGCAGATAGCCGCCCAGAAGGAAGATCTGGAGAGTGATATGACCGAGCTGGTGGCGATGCAGGATGACATGAAGAAAAAGCAGACGAACGTCAGCAGTCTTATCAACACCACCAAGGCGAATCTGGCGCAGACACAGGAAGATCTGGCGGATGCGCAGTCCAACGTCGCGGACCTGGAGGATAAGATCAACCAGATGGTCGAGTACGAGAAGCAGCTGGAGATCCAGAAGGCGAAGGAGGACGCTGCGCGTCTGGCGGCGATTAAGGAGCAGGAGAAGGAGGATACCTCCACCGTGGTCTATGTGCCAACGGACAGTGACCAGTACCTGCTTGGAGCAATCATCCAGTGCGAGGCGGGCGGAGAATCCTATGACGGGAAGCTTGCGGTCGGAAGCGTTGTGATAAACCGTGTGAAGAGTTCGTATTTTCCGAACTCTGTCTCGGGTGTGATTTACCAGAGCGGTCAGTTCTCGCCGGTGGCGAGCGGCAGACTGGCGTATCGTCTGGAAGCGGGTGTGGACGGAAGCTGCCTTCAGGCGGCGCAGGATGTGCTAAACGGCAATATTACGGTGGGCTGCCTGTATTTCAGACAGAATAACGGCATCATACAGGGAACCGTAATTGGAAACCATGTATTCTATTAGAAGTGAAAAAAGTGCGGAAAACCGCAGAATGGCAGCAGGGCGATTTTTGTGAAAAGTACACAAGAATCGCTTTGTTTTTGTTTGGAAAATAAAATTTGCATGATAAATTTTTAACAAAAAAAGACTGTAAAACAGACGTATAGAGGGGGAAAAAGGAGCGTAAAGAAAACATTAGAAAGATGAAAAAAGAAGAAAGTTATTGCATTTAAGAGTGAAATATGGTAGCATGAAAAAGTATTAAAAAGCTAGTAAAAACGCCGATTATTTAAAATGCACCTTGTGAAAAAAAGAGGGAGAAACATAAATTTTAACTGCAAAGTTGAATTTATTTTTTTTAGCAAAAAGATTGTTAAAAAATTAACAGCGTTTTTTGGCAAAATTATTTTAAAGAGGAACAAATTCCCCGTACATACGGGGTTTTGTGTGTAAAACTGAAAGGAGAATTCAAAATGGCAAAGAAAGTAGTTTTAGCAGGCGCATGCCGTACCGCTATCGGCAAGATGGGTGGAGCACTGAGCAATACTCCGGCAGCAGAGCTGGGATCAATCGTAATCAAAGAGGCATTGAACAGAGCTGGCGTGAAGCCGGAGCAGGTAGATGAAGTATTGATGGGATGTGTTATCCAGGCAGCACAGGGACAGAACGTTGCACGTCAGGCTTCCATCAAGGCAGGACTTCCGATCGAAGTACCGGCAGTTACTCTGAACGTTGTATGTGGTTCCGGACTGAAATGTGTCAATGAAGCAGCTACTATGATTCTGGCTGGTCAGGCAGATATCGTTGTTGCAGGTGGTATGGAGAACATGTCCATGGCTCCTTATGCCATGACGAAGGCTCGTTTTGGATATCGTATGAACAATGCGACCATCATTGATACCATGGTAAACGATGCACTTACTGATGCATTCAACCACTATCACATGATGATCACAGCTGAGAACGTATGTGAGAAGTATGGTCTTACAAGAGAAGAACTCGATGAGTTCTCTGCAAACAGCCAGCAGAAGTGCGAGAAGGCAATTGCTGAGGGCAAGTTCGATGACGAGATCGTTCCGGTTCCGGTTAAGGTTAAGAAAGAGACCGTTATGTTCGCAAAAGATGAGGGACCGCGTCCTGGCACAACAGCTGAGTCACTGTCCAAGTTAAAATGCTGCTCCGGCAAAGAGGGCGGACTGGTAACCGCAGGTAACGCTTCCGGTATTAACGATGGTGCAGCTGCAATCGTTGTTATGAGCGAGGAGAAGGCAAAAGAGCTTGGCGTTAAGCCGATGGCAACATGGGTAGCCGGAGCACTCGGCGGAGTAGAGCCTGAGATCATGGGTGTCGGACCTGTTGCATCTACCAGAAAGGTACTCGAGAGAACAGGACTTACCATCGATGATATGGATCTGATCGAGGCAAACGAGGCATTCGCAGCACAGTCTGTTGCAGTTGCAAGAGATCTGAAGTTTGATATGTCCAAGGTAAACGTAAACGGCGGTGCAATCGCACTTGGTCACCCGGTAGGAGCTTCCGGATGCCGTATCCTTGTTACCTTATTACATGAGATGCAGAAGAGAGACGCAAAGAGAGGTCTTGCTACTCTGTGCATCGGTGGTGGTATGGGATGCTCTACCATCGTTGAGAGAGACTAATGCAGTTATGAGAACTTCTGAACCGGCGCCAGCCTGTGGGCGGCACCGGAGAAGTTCTTGCTTTGCGTAATAGGAATCTTTGTTCCTATTTTATTAAAAGGCATAGAATCAGTTATTAGAATATATATATGATATTTCAGGAGGTACTGACATGAAAGTTGGAGTTATTGGTGCAGGAACAATGGGACAGGGTATTGCAAAAGCATTTGCCCAGGTAGACGGATATGAAGTAGCACTCTGCGACATCAAGCAGGAGTGGGCTGACGGCGGAAAAGAGAAGATCAAGAAAGGCTATGCAAGACTTGTCGAGAAAGGAAAAATGACACAGGAAGCAGTAGACGGCATTCTCGCAAAGATTACCCCAGGCTTAAAGGAAGACCTTTGCAAGGATTGTGACCTCATCGTAGAGGCGGCTTTCGAGGATATGGGCGTTAAGAAGACTACATTCCAGGAGCTGGATAAGATTGCAAAGCCAGAGTGCATTTTTGCATCCAACACATCCAGCCTTTCCATCACAGAGATCGGCAACGGATTGACCCGTCCAATGGTAGGTATGCATTTCTTCAACCCGGCAGACCGTATGAAGTTAATCGAGGTTATCGCAGGTGTGAATACACCGGAAGAGACCGTTGAGGCGATCAAGAAGATCTCTGTAGAGATCGGCAAGACTCCGGTACAGGTAAATGAGGCAGCAGGCTTCGTTGTAAACCGTATCTTAATCCCGATGATCAATGAGGCAGCTTTCATTAAGATGGAAGGTGTATCTGATATCGCAGGCATCGATGCAGCAATGAAACTCGGTGCAAACCATCCGATGGGACCGCTTGAGTTAGGTGATTTCATTGGTCTGGATATCTGCCTTGCAATCATGGATGTTCTCTACAAAGAGACAGGCGACAGCAAGTACCGCGCATGCCCGTTAATCCGCAAGATGGTTCGCGGCGGCAATCTTGGCGCAAAGAGCGGCAAGGGATTCTATGTATACAATGCTGACCGTACAAAGACCCCGGTTGATGCTCGGTAAAATATAAGGTAATAATGGAGGAAATGATATCATGGATTTCACTTTAGACAAGAAACATGAAATGGCGCGCTCCCTGTTCAGAGAGTTCGCTGAGAACGAGGTAAAGCCTCTCGCTCAGGAAGTAGATGAGACAGAGGAATTCCCGGTTGAGAACGTGAAGAAGATGCAGAAGCTCGGCTTCATGGGCATCCCGGTACCGAAGGAGTACGGCGGACAGGGCTGTGACCCGCTCACCTATGTAATGTGCGTAGAGGAGCTGTCCAAGGTATGCGCTACAACAGGTGTTATTGTTTCTGCACATACTTCTCTCTGCATCGATCCGATTATGACCTACGGTACAGAGGATCAGAAGCAGAAATACGTTAAGCCGCTTGCAACAGGCGAGAAGCTCGGTGCATTCGCACTGACTGAGCCGGGTGCAGGAACCGATGCGCAGGGCGCACAGACCAAGGCTGTATTAGACGGAGACGAGTGGGTATTAAACGGCTCTAAGTGCTTCATCACAAATGGTAAGGTTGCAGATGTTTACATCGTAATCGCAATCACAAGCGTAACAGAGGATAAGAGAGGCAGAAAGAAGAAGAACTTCTCTGCATTTATCGTAGATAAGGGAGCTCCGGGCTTCTCCTTCGGAACCAAGGAGAAGAAGATGGGTATCCGCGGATCATCTACATACGAGCTGATCTTCGAGGATTGCAGAATCCCGAAGGAGAACCTGCTTGGCGTAGAGGGCAAGGGATTCCCGATCGCTATGCACACACTGGATTGCGGACGGATCGGTATTGCTGCTCAGGCACTTGGTATCGCAGAGGGCGCATTAGACCGCGCAATCGCATACACCAAGGAGAGAAAGCAGTTCGGCCGTACGATTGCCCAGCAGCAGAATACACAGTTCAAGCTGGCTGACATGGCTGCAAGAATTGAGGCTGCACAGCTTCTTGTATACAAAGCTGCTATGGCAAAGGCAACACAGAAGGTATATTCCGTAGAGGCCGCAAAGGCAAAACTGTTCGCAGCAGAGACTGCTATGGCTGTTACCACAGAGGTTGTCCAGCTGTTTGGTGGATACGGTTACATCAGAGAGTACGATGTAGAGCGTATGATGCGTGACGCAAAGATCACAGAGATCTACGAGGGAACCAGTGAGGTTCAGAGAATGGTTATCTCTGGTGCATTACTGAAATAGTCGTAATCCGTGGCATAATATAAAAATATAAGGAGTGAAAAATACATGAATATCGTAGTATGTATTAAACAGGTACCAGATACCAAGGGCGGCGTTAAGTTCAACCCGGACGGTACATTAGACAGAGCTGCAATGCTTACCATCATGAACCCGGATGACAAAGCAGGTCTTGAGGCAGCACTTAGATTAAAAGAGCAGTACGGCGCAGAAGTAACCGTTCTTACCATGGGTCTTCCGAAGGCAGACGAGGTGCTTCGTGAGGCAATGGCAATGGGCGCAGACAAAGGAATCCTTGTAACAGATCGTGTGTTAGGCGGAGCTGATACATGGGCTACCTCCACCACAATCGCAGGCGCACTCCGCAATCTGGATTACGATCTGATCATCACCGGACGTCAGGCGATCGATGGTGATACCGCTCAGGTAGGACCGCAGATCGCAGAGCATCTGGGACTTCCGGTTATTTCCTACGCACAGGACATCAAGATCGATGGAGAATATGTCGTTGTTCAGCGTCAGTACGAGGACAGATACCATGAGTTAAAGGCAAAGATGCCGTGCCTGATCACAGCACTTTCCGAACTGAATCAGCCGCGTTACATGACTCCGGGCGGAATCTTCGACGCATACGATAAGGAAGTTACCGTATGGGGAAGAGCAGATCTTAAGGATGTAGATGATTCTGATCTTGGATTAAAGGGATCACCGACAAAGATCGCAAAGGCATCTGACAAGGTACGTAAGGGCGCAGGCGAGAAGGTTGTCCTTGATCCGGATGAGTCCGTAGCATACCTGATCGGCAAGTTCAAAGAGAAGCACATTATCTAACAAATATAAGGAAAAGTGGTGAATAAAATGGGTTTAGAAGAATATAAAGGAGTATTTGTCTTTGCACAGCAGGTTGACAACGTATTAGACGGCGTTGCTTTCGAGTTACTTGGAAAAGGAAAAGAGCTGGCAAAGGATTTAAACACAGAAGTAACTGCAGTATTGATTGGCTCCGGCGTTAAGGAGCTGGCAGATCAGCTCGCTGAGTACGGCGCTGACAGAGTCATCGTGGTAGACGATCCGCAGTTAAAAGACTACAGAACAGAGCCGTACGCACATGCACTGGCATCTGTGATCAATGAGTACAAGCCGGAGATCATGCTGGTTGGCGCAACTGCAATCGGCCGTGACCTCGGACCTACTGTTTCCGCTCGTGTGAAGACAGGTCTTACTGCTGACTGTACGATGCTTGAGATCGGCGATTTCCCGCTGAACGCAGCAGCTGGACAGGAGCAGCAGCACAATCAGCTTCTTATGACACGTCCTGCATTTGGTGGTAACACGATCGCAACGATCGCGTGCCCGTACAACCGTCCGCAGATGGCTACTGTACGCCCGGGTGTTATGCAGAAGATCGCTCCGATTGCAGGCGCTAAGGCAAATGTGGTAGAGTACAATCCGGGATTCACCCCGAATGACAGATATGTAGAGATCTTAAACATTGTGAAGGCTGTTAAGAATACAGCGAACATCATGGATGCAAAGATTCTGGTATCCGGTGGACGTGGTGTTGGCTCCAAGGAGAATTTCAAGCTTCTCGAGGATCTGGCAGAGGTACTTGGTGGTACCGTAAGCTGCTCCCGTGCCGTAGTTGAGAATGGCTGGCTGCCGGTAGATTTACAGGTAGGACAGACAGGTAAGACGGTACGTCCGCAGATCTACTTCGCAATCGGTATTTCCGGAGCTATCCAGCACGTTGCAGGTATGGAGGATTCTGATCTCATCGTTGCTATCAACAAGGATGAGGATGCACCGATCTTCGACGTTGCAGATTATGGTCTGGTAGGAGATCTCAACAAGATCGTTCCGGCACTGACCACTGCGTTAAAGGCAGAACTTGGCAAATAAGCAAAGAAAAGTACATAGGTGAAAAGAACTCCCGCGTGGCAGATGTGGCGTCTGTCATGCGGGAGTTTTTATGTTTTTATTTCACGAGCTTGACAGTTGCCGTTTTGCGTATTATTGTCATTCCGAAGGAGTGAAAGAACGTGAGACAGACAGTAACAGAAAATCGATTATTCAGTAAAAAAGATTTGCGGAAACTGATTATTCCGCTGATCTTAGAACAGACGCTTGCCATCACCGTGGGAATGGCAGATACGATGATGATTTCTTCTGCGGGAGAAGCGGCAGTTTCCGGCGTGTCGCTGGTAGACATGTTTAACAACTTAATCATCAGTGTGCTGGCGGCGCTTGCGACCGGCGGTGCGGTGGTAACGTCACAGTGTATCGGTGCGGGAAGGAGAGAGGAAGCCTGTCGGTCTGCCAGACAGCTTGTGTTTACAGAGGCGGCGATCACGATCGGTATCAGTGTACTGGTACTTCTTTTTCACAGGCAGATCCTCGGATTATTCTTCGGACAGATTGAGGCGGATGTTATGCAGAATGCGATCATCTATCTCATTATCTCCGTGTTCTCATTTCCGCTTCTCGCAGTGTATGACTCGTGTGCGGCGCTGTACCGTTCGATGGGGAATGCGCAGATCACATTGAAAATATCGCTGCTGATGAATGTCATCAACGTTGTGGGAAATGCAATCGGCGTGTATGTGCTGAAACTGGGAGTAGCGGGAGTCGCCATTCCGTCGTTGGTTTCCCGCGGTGTGGCAGGAGTGGTGCTTTTTACGCTTTTGCATAATCCGGACAATCTGGTCTTTCTCACCAGAGAAAAATTTAAAGTGGACGCAACGGTTGTGAAGCGGATTCTTTTTATCGGCATCCCGAGCGGAATTGAAAACGGTATCTTCCAGCTGGGACGTGTGCTTGTGGTCAGCATCATAGCTGCGTTCGGCACCAGCCAGATCGCGGCGAACGGGGTGGCGAACAGTCTGGATTCCATGGGATGTATTGTGGGACAGGCGATGAGCCTTGCGATGATTACTGTGATCGGACGCTGTGTGGGAGCCGGAGAAGAAGGACAGGTGCGCTATTACACCAAAAAGCTGCTGGGAGAGACCTATTTTTATACGGCGGTCATCAACAGCATCATTTTACTTCTGCTGCCGTGGATTTTACAGATCTATGGACTGGGAGAGGAGACGACGCGCCTGTCCTACATTCTGGTCATGATTCATGATGGAATGGCGATCTTCCTGTGGCCGGCGTCGTTTGTGCTGCCGAATATGCTCCGCGCCTGCAACGATGTAAAATACACGATGGTCGTGTCGATTTTTTCCATGATTACCTTCCGTATCGGCTTCAGTTATGTGTTTGGTGTTCACATGGGATGGATGGCAGTCGGGGTGTGGGCTGCCATGGTAATTGACTGGGTGTTCCGCGTACTCTGTTTTGTGGGAAGATATCTGGCGGGAACCTGGCGGAAAAAATGTGGTCTTGTGGCGCCAACCGCTTGATAAATATTTCACATAGTGATATACTGCAAAAGATGCAAAAAGTTCCTGGCAGACAGGAACCATAAACAAAGTATACAGAAAAGAGGAAAAGACTATGACGAAGTCGAAATTTTCTACGAAGTATCTCGTGGAGATGGCGCTTTTGGTTGCCATCATCTTACTCATGGCTTTTACCCCGATTGGTTACATAAAGACAGCAGGTCTTGAGATTACCCTGATTGTCATACCAGTTGCGGTAGGAGCTGTAACATTGGGACCGGCGGCAGGAGCAATCTTAGGCGGTGTGTTCGGTATCACGAGTTTTATCCAGTGTTTTGGAATGAGCGCGTTTGGTACGCTCCTTCTGGGCGTAAACCCGGTATTCACATTTCTGGTATGTGTGCCGACACGTATTCTGGACGGATGGCTGACCGGACTGATCTATGCGGGACTGAAGAAGACGAAAATACCTTCCGCAGGTTCGGTAACGCTTGCCAGCCTTTGCTGTCCGTTGCTGAACACCACATTTTTTATGGGAACACTGGTAACCCTGTTCGCAGGAACAATGCGTGAGCAGTTCGGCATGACGAAAGTGATCCCGTTTATTGCAGCGTTTGTCGGCGTGAACGGTGTTGTCGAGGCGATTGTATGTTTCGTTATCGGAACAGCGGTTTCCATGGCATTGAAAAAAGCACTCCGCTACTAGGAACAATAAGTAATATTACGAGAAGAAATACACTTGGGGATTTCATGTGGAAATGCAGCTGGAAATTCGGTTCAAAAAATGTGGATCTCTAACCAGCCGAATGTTTGCATCTTTGATGATCCGTGTCTTTCCAAGTTTGGAGTACTCCGCGGGTCATGTCCGCATCCCGGAAGACAATTTGTAGGACTTTTGTGTGTG
>OGLF01001785.1_pt1 | contig 11172 bp, 7 predicted proteins | sample 1572701 | NCBI WGS metagenome assembly OGLF01 (sample SAMEA2581910, study PRJEB24529) | metagenome | biome: Human gut stool | place: China | collected 2011 | reverse complement strand
ATAACCCTGTGCTCATCGGCGAGCCGGGCGTTGGCAAGACGGCCATCGCCGAGGGGCTTGCCGAAAAGATCGCCGCGGGCGACGTGCCGGAGGAGCTTATCGACAAGCGCATCCTGCTGCTTGATCTCTCCGGCATGGTGGCGGGAACAAAATACCGCGGCGAGTTTGAAGAGCGCATCCGCGCCGTGCTCGACGAGGTGCGGCGCGACGGCAATGTCATTTTGTTCATCGACGAGCTGCACACCATTGTCGGCGCGGGCAGCGCCGAGGGGGCGGTGGACGCGGCGAATATCTTAAAGCCCGCACTCGGGCGCGGGGAGATCCGCGTCATCGGCGCGACGACGCTCGAGGAGTACCGAAAATTCATCGAAAAGGACGCCGCGCTCGAGCGGCGGTTCCAGAGCGTGCAGGTCGGCGAGCCGGACGAAGGAAAAGCGCTGCAGATCTTACAAGGCCTGCGGCCAAAGTACGAGGCGTATCACGGCCTTTCCATCGAGGACGAGGCCCTGCGCACGGCGGTGACGCTCTCAAAGCGGTATCTGCCCGACCGCTTTTTGCCGGATAAGGCTATCGACCTTATCGACGAGGCGGCGGCAAGCGTGAAACTGTCCGCGCGCAGCGCCTCGCCCGAACTGAAAGCGCTCGAAGAGAAGGCGAGCGCCGCCGCGCGGGACAAGGAGACTGCCATCCGCGCGCAGGACTATGAAAAGGCGGCGCGGCTGCGCGACGCGGAGGAGAGCTTCCGCACGCAGGCGGCAGCTGAGCGGAAAAAACAGGCGCGCGAGGCGGAAAAGACCGCTGTGCGCGTGACGGCGGAGGACATCGCCGCCGTGGTGTCGAACTGGACGGGTATTCCGGTGACAAGGCTCAACGAGAGCGAAAGCGCGCGGCTTTTGACGCTTGAAGAAACGCTTCATGCGCGCGTTGTGGGACAGGACGAGGCAGTGTGCGCTGTGGCGCGCGCCATCCGCCGCGGGCGCGTCGGCGTCAAGGATCCGAAGCGGCCCGTCGGGTCGTTCCTCTTCTTAGGCCCCACGGGCGTGGGCAAGACGGAGCTCAGCAAAGCGCTCGCCGAGGCGGTATTTGGCAGCGAGGACGCGATGATCCGCATCGACATGAGCGAGTATATGGAAAAACACACCGTCTCGCGCCTGATCGGCTCGCCGCCGGGCTACGTTGGCTACGACGAGGGCGGGCAGCTGACGGAAAAGGTGCGGCGCAAGCCGTACTCCGTCGTGCTCTTCGACGAGATCGAAAAGGCGCACGAGGACGTGTGGAATATTCTGCTGCAAATTTTAGAGGATGGCGTCGTGACGGACGCGCAGGGGCGCAAGGTGGACTTTCGCAACACGGCGGTCATCATGACGTCGAACATCGGGGCGAAGAGCATCACGGCGGCGGGCACGCCGCTCGGCTTTGCGCCGGAGGAGCAGAAAAGCGCCGATGCGCAGTTCGCTGCCGTGAAGGCGGCGGTGATCGCGGAGCTGCGGCGGACGTTCCGGCCGGAATTTTTGAACCGCGTGGACGAGACGATCGTCTTCCGCCGCTTATCGCGCGAGGACTGCGCCGAGATCGCGCGGCGGCTGCTTGCGCAGACCGTTTCCCGCGCCGCGGCGCTCGGCATCACGCTTGAGGCAAACGAGGACTGCGCGGTCTCTCTCGCCGAGCGGGGCTACGACGTTTCCTACGGCGCGCGTCCCCTGCGGCGGCTCATCCGCGGCGAGGTGGAGGACGCGCTCGCGACCTGCCTTTTGGACGGCACGCTCGCAAGCGGCGACACGGCGGTTTTGGCGGCGGAAAACGGCACGCTCTGCGTGCGCCGGCGGGAGAAAGCGGCGGCCGCCGCCCTCGGCGACGTCGGTGCGCAGAAGGCGTGAAAAAAGGAACGCATCAGACAGAAGACCCGACCGATGGATGCTCATCGGTCGGGTTTTCATGCTTGTGCAAAGATTTTTTGCGGTCGAATGATGCGAGGCTTTTTTGCCCTTGAAGGGATGAAGCCGGCTTGGCAAACCGGAAGCTGTTAAAGAGGATGATTCCAATATTCTACAGCATTTCCGTTCACGTCATAAAAAGTAATGCTGCCCGCATTGATCGGCAGGACGATCGCAAAGGGCTGATCGCTGTCGATATCGATCGCTTGTTTGGCGTGGCCATCATCAATTTGAAGCTGCTGCACCTGCTGCTGATTCATGGAAATCAATGCGCGCTCATTAGCACCCTCTGTGGTGAACTCTGCAATTCCTTCCTGGATCTCCGAGAGTTTTCCACCCGCGCGGAAGAAATATCCGAAGGAAAGTCCCGGGCGATTGACATAGACGGAAAAAGTGTGGTCGCTCATGTCCTGCGGATAAGAAATATATGCAGCCATCGTGTCAGAAACACTTCCATCGATCGCCCAATCCTCCTTGATCTTCTGCGACGAACGAATGTCTGTTTCCAGATTGCCCGACGCTATGCCAATATCGCTGCTTACATAAAGAAAACCGACAAATAAGCTGCAAACAAGAAGAATCCCTATCACAGTTTTAAGAACAATCTTTTTCATAGCTATCAAAACTCCTTAGCAGATTCCCAATTTTTTTGCCCCGGATGCGCCCTTCCTCATTCAAAGCGCTCAACGGTCGTTGCGAGGTCGTAGCTTGCCTTGAGCGCCTTGAGCTTTGCCATCGGCTCACCGGCGGTGTGCTTGTCGAGCGCGGCGCGGTCGCGCCAGTGCTCCACGAGCAGCACGCAGTTTTCCTCGGCAAGAGGCCGGTAGTAGTCGTACTGCATGCAGCCCTCTTCCGCGAGGACGGCGGCGCGCAGGCCACTTCGCTCCATCTCCGATGCAAAGTCATTAGCCTTTTCGCCGCGATAGAGAACGTGAAGTAAAATGCCTTCCATAAAGTAAGGTTCCTTTCCTGCTTATTCGCATTACGATACGTCGATCATTTCGAGGTATTTGTAGCCGTTTTCGGCAATGTGGTCCTTGCGGCCCTGCAAATTGTCGCCGAGCAGCAGATCAAACGAGTGTGCCGTCGCCTCCGCGTCCTCGGGCATGACCTTGATGAGACGGCGTGTCTCGGGGTTCATGGTCGTGAGCCACATCATTTCGGGGTCATTCTCGCCGAGACCTTTCGAGCGGTCGACCTTGTAGCGCTTGCCCTCAAGGGTCTTGACAATGTCGTTTTTCTCCTTGTCCGTGTAGGCGAACCACGTCTTTTCGCCGCAGGTGATCTCAAAAAGCGGGGTCTCGGCGATGTAGACATAGCCCTCGCGAATCAGCGTCGGGCAGAGGCGGTAGATCATCGTCAGGATGAGCGTCCGGATTTGGAAGCCGTCGACATCGGCATCGGTGCAGAGGATGACCTTGTTCCAGCGAAGATTGTTGATATCAAAGGCGTTCAGGTCCTTGACAAACTTGCCCGGCACCTCGACGCCGCAGCCGAGGACCTTCAAAAGGTCGGTGATGATCTCACTCTTGAAAATGCGCGGATAGTCGGCCTTGAGACAGTTTAAGATCTTGCCGCGCACGGGCATGATGCCCTGAAACTCGCCGTCGCGCGAGAGCTTGACGCTGCCGAGAGCGCTGTCACCCTCGACGATGTAGATCTCGCGGCGCGAGACGTCGCGCGTGCGGCAGTCGACAAACTTTTCGACGCGGTTTGAGATGTCGATGCTGCCGGAGAGCTTTTTCTTGATGTTCAGGCGCTGCTTTTCCGCGCTCTCGCGGCTTCTTTTATTGATGAGCACCTGCTCGGCGATCTTGAGCGCGTCGACGCGGTTTTCGATGAAATAGGTTTCGAGGCGGGACTTCAAAAAGTCCGTCATCGCCTCCTGCACGAACTTGTTCGTGATGGCCTTTTTCGTCTGGTTCTCGTAGCTCGTCTGCGTGGAGAAGTTGTTCGAGACGAGAATGATGCAGTCTTCGATGTCTTGCCAGGTGATGCGCGCCTCGCCCTTCTGGTATTTGTTGTTGTCCTTCAAATACTTGTCGATGGCGTAGACAAAGGCGGTCTTCGATGCCTTTTCGGGGCTGCCGCCGTGCTCGAGCCACGAGGAGTTGTGGTAGTGTTCGATGCGCTGCACCTTATTCGAGAAGCAGCACGCGCAGGAGAGCTTGACCTTGTATTCGGGCTTGTCTTCGCGGTCGCGGCCGCGGCGCTCCGTCTCCCAGAAGACGGGGGTGGTCAGGGCGTCTTCGCCCGCGATCTCGGCGACATAGTCGATGATGCCGTTTTCGTAGACGAAGTCCTGCGTCTCGAAGTGGCCGGGGAGGACTTCGTTTTTGAAGCGGAACGTGATGCCCGCGTTGACGACGGCCTGACGGCGCAGCGTTTCGACATAGTAGTCGGCGGGAATGTCGATATCGGTAAACACGTCGAGGTCGGGCAGCCAGCGCGTGCGCGTGCCGGTTTTGCGGCCGCGGTCGGTCGGCTCGATCCTGAGCTCATCGCCCTTTTTGCCCACGGGCTCGCCGCGTTCAAAGTGCAGGGAGTATTTGTTCCCGTCGCGCCAGACGGTCACGTCCATATAGCGCGAGGAATACTGCGTCGCGCACGCGCCGAGGCCGTTGAGGCCGAGGGAGTATTCGTAGTTGTCGCCGTCCAAGTTGTTGTACTTGCCGCCGGCGTAAAGCTCGCAGTAGACGAGCTCCCAGTTGAAGCGCTTTTCCTTGGGGTTATAGTCCACAGGGCAGCCGCGGCCCATGTCCTCTACTTCGATGCTGTGGTCTAAGTAGCGGGTGACGGTGATGAGCTTGCCGTGGCCCTCGCGCGCTTCGTCGATGGAGTTCGAAAGGATCTCGAACACGGCGTGCTCGCAGCCGTCCAGCCCGTCCGAGCCGAAGATGACGGCCGGGCGCTTGCGCACACGGTCCGCGCCCTTGAGGGACGAGATGCTCTCGTTGCCGTAATTCGTTTTTTTTGCTTCTGCCATTGGGGTTTCTCCATTTCGCCGAAATTTACGATTCTGATCTTCAAACACAAAACTTAGTACATTATACGATTTTTTGACCACAATGGCAAGTGGCCGCGGCAGATTTTTGCCTTTGGCGGGAAAATGCAGAAATTCGTGGGAATTTCTGCGCCAATTATGCCGAAAGACGTCGAACATAACAAAGCGTTAACCGGCGGGAACGCACTGGAGCAACGAAGTTATTCACAGTTTCCACAGAGTTTTCCACATCGTTATGTCAACAGAATAACCGCGGATAAACCATGAATGGACACGCTTCCGCTTCCTCCGCGCGGTGAAAGAGGGAGAAAGCAAATTTCGTCAATTTGCCCCCTTGACGAAATGGCGCGGACGTGTGCGAAAAAAGAGAGCGCCGCGGCGCTCCTTTTTTTCTCACAGCAGCATCAGGATAACGCCGTACACGACGCTCGCGAGCGTGCCGAACACGATGACTGGCCCCGCGACGACGAACATCTTCGACGCCATGCCGGTGATGAAACCCTCTGCTTGTGTCAAGATAGGGACGAGGGAAATTTTTGCCCTATTTTACTGAGTTTTTGGCTTCTCAAATTTCTAAAAAAATCGGCTTTTTTCGCAAAACTGCTGTGATAATAGGGATAATTGCTGTGATAATAGGGATTTTGGCAGATAACAACATCTCTGTTCGAGAGCAATTTGGGGCCATCTTTGCTAAACAGCATTGTGCTTCATGGGATGTGAAATGCTCTCTGGCAAAAGGAGCCTTTCAAATGCATCTACGTTGCGAAACTCAATTTCGACCCTCCCGTTCTCAAAAACACGCACCTGATCCACAAGCCGGGCAATCACTTCCGGACGATATTCTGACAGAGCCAGAATATCCTTTACGCTCTGCGTGGTGTTGCAGGCTGCGTCATACCGTTTGTTCCAATCCTCCAGTTCCTTCCTCAGATCCTTGATTTGGATCTGCAATCGTTCACATTCCATCTGATTCGTTTGCTGGATCTCTTTGAACCGGTCTTTGGTGTATTTGCCTGCACGGTACTCCTCATATAGAAATCCCTTTGTGCTGTTGATGTGCCCCAACCTCATATCAGCAATGCGGATTTGGCTCTTTATCTGCTCACGCTTGGAGCTGTCCAGATTTTTGATATAATCTGATTTTGAAAGCAGCAATTTGGCATGCAGCTTTACCACCTGCAGCGCATTAGACTGCAATGCGTCTACATTCTCATGCAAGGATTCACATCCGGGGCTATGCTCAAAACGCGCCCGCACACAGAACAGATGAACCTGTTTCCCGTGAGAGCGCTGCAGTTTTCGGCCGCAGTACCCACAGACGAACAGATTTTGTGAACGGTTTCCGGCAGTGTTGTTATTTACAGTCCGTATCCGCGATTTCAGCGCACTGATCGCCTGCTGATAGGTTTCAGGCGAAATGATAGCCTCATGCGTTCCCTCAACAACGACCCAATCCTCTCTCGGGAGGCTTCGCATTTTATTCGAGCGGATACCCACAGTTTCTCTTGTTCCGCTTATCATCTTCCCGGTATATCTTTCATCGTTCAGAATCTTTCGAACCGTTCCGCCAAGCCACAGCGGTTCGCTTTCAAGAACCCGCCCATTGTAGCGCTCTCCGTTCTGCCTTTTATGCTCCGCTGGGGATGGTATCTTTCGTGCATTGAGACGTTTAGCAATTTCCATCGTACTCAAACCCTCAATGCACCATTCAAAGATTCTTTCTATCGTTGTACGGACATCTTCATCCACTAAAAGCTTGTGCTTGTCCGATGGATCCAACCGATAGCCATAGAAGGCTTGACCACCCCAGTACAAGCCTCTACGGTTGCGGGTTTTTACGGCACTTCGGATTTTCAGGGAAAGATCCTTGCTGTACATCCCATTTACAAGGTTTCTCAGTGCAAGTTCCATGCCTCCGGTCGTTCCGATGTAATCATTGCTGTCAAAGGCATCGCCGACCGAAATAAACCTCGTGCCAAAGAGCGGAAGAATCAATTCGAGGTACGCTCCTACCTCCAAATACTCACGGCCGAAGCGGGATAGATCCTTCACAATAATGCAATGGAGATCTCCTCTGCGAACCAGTTCCATCATGCGCTTGAAATTCGGTCGCTCAAAGCTGGTTCCGCTATAACCGTCATCACAGAATTCCGTAATGCGATAAGAGAGCAGATCATGAGTCTGCTCGATATAGCTTTGAAGGATCTTCCGCTGATTGGTAACACTGTTGCTCTCGCTCTTATCCGTTGATGAGCGAAGATCTCCGTCTTCGACAGAAAGGCGAATATACATGGCAAGCGTCTTTTCAGGCATAGCGCTGTGCCTCCTTCTGCCAAAGAGCCGCATTGAGGAGAAGCTCTTCCATTTCGTCCCGATACTTCAGCTTCACTTCATAGTGACCGTCGTTGAACAGTACTACCTCGTCAATTAGGGCGTCCACCATTGCAGCGTCCAGCTCTGTGCGATTGCCATACTCTTTGATGAGCTCCGTCCAGTAGATACTCCCTTTATACTCGGGAGAATACTTCTGCGCCTCTTTTTCAAGCTCATGGGCAAAAATCCTAAGCTCATCCGCCTTGGTTGCGCACGCATTCGCTTCAGCGATATATTCCTGCTCGGAAAGGATGCCTTCTTTGAAGCTCCTGTAGAGCGTGGCTTTCCGCTCACCGTACAGGTCTATCCTTGCCATAACACTTCGAATCTGCTCTTGAAAAATTCTATATCGGCTTTTATTTTTCTCTCGTTGATTTAAGGATGCAACGATTGCCTGTGCATCGGTAAACAGCTGCATTTGAACTTTTATCAAGCGTAGAACGGACGATTCCAGTTCTTCTTTCTTCACCGCCTTTTTGGGGCAGTAGGACGAATTGTAGTTTTCATGCAGAGTACAGTAATACCACCATGTCGTCTTTCCATTGTTCTTCTTGGCACGCAGAAACATTGCCTTCCCGCATTCCCCGCAGCGCAGGTGTCCCTTAAAAATACTCGCCTGCTTGCTTTTACAGTTGTACTTTGTCGCTGCTCCTGCCGTGTGCTTTAGGTCATCGAAATATTTTTGCACGCAATCAAAGAGCCCTTCCGAAACGATTGGCTCGTGAGTGCCCTTTGTAATGATCCAATCTTCTTTGGGGACTGCCTTGCTTTTTTTCTCCCCCGAGCTATAGAAGTCTGAGCGGTATTTCCCGCCGATTGTCCATCCGAGATATGTCCTGTCAATCAGGATTTTTCTCACGGTCTGTTGATACCAGAGAGAATTCTTGAATTTATCACTCTTTACCAGACCGAGGTTGAAATTATGACGACCGGGGGAAGGAATTCCTCTATCATTCATTGTGACGGCTGCATAATGCAGAGTGCAGCCCTCGGCAACCATCTCAAACAGCTCCCTTACGATGGGCGCTGCTTCAGGGTCTATGACAAGATGATGTTTATCCATCGGATCCCTTAAATACCCATACGGCGCCTTGCTGCCCACGTATTTCCCCTGCTTCTGCATGGATTCCATCACGGAGCATATCTTCTTTGACACATCTTTTGCGTAACGTTCATTTAGAAGGTTCTTTATCTGCACAGAAATATCTGCCTGCTTATATAGCGAATCAAATCTATCCGTAATAGAAATGAAGCGCACATTCAGATACGGGAATACCATCTCAATAAACTCGCCGGACTCAAGATGATTTCGGCCAAGGCGCGACAGGTCTTTTACAATGACGCAATTTACTTTCCCGTCCCGGATATCGTTCATCATGCGGGAAAACTCCGGCCGTTGAAAATCCGTCCCGGATACATCGTCATCGCAATACACATCAAATACGCTGATATCCGGATCCTCGCCTGCAAAATCCCGAAGAAGCTGAATTTGGTTGCCAATGGTGTCAGCTTCTCTTTTTCGTTCATCTTCAACCGAGATACGGGCATACAAAGCCGCAGAATATTCCGACTTTGGTGTAGGGGGTGATTTCACCGGAGCCACTATGTTTTTTCTGCTCGTTCTTGCCATTTCAAACCACCGCCTTATCGCTATCCGCAACATTGCTGTAGCTTTCCTGAACCTGTGCCAACATCTCGGCATAGTCCTGCGCATGCGCAAACTCAATCTCCAAGGTCTTGTCTTCATACACGCGGATCTGTTCCATACATTCAACAGCAACAGCTCTTGTAAGCGATGGAATATTTTGATGGGCAATCAGGTCTTGGACCCATTGGCTCCGTCGGCCCGATTTGTCAAGTTCCAAATTGAGTTCACGCTGAACCTGTTCTTTCGCGATCAGCGCATCCGTGATTTTAGAATCGTACTGTGCCCGTATTTCAAGAAAATCCTCTTTCGGGATAATATCCTCCTTGAAGTCTTCATATAAAGAAGCTTTCAGCTTCCTGTACTTTATTTCTTCCATCTCAGCTTTTTCCATTCGCTCCTGAGCCTTGCGTGCGCGGATATGCTGAAGCGGCGCGTCCTGGATCGCCTTTAAGCACTCATCCATCTGAACAACCATGGAGATATGCTTCTGCAGCAACGCAAGCACCGCATCCAGAAGCTGCTGTTCCGGAATCGCATGACTTGTGCAAGCTCCACTGTTTTTATAAGTGCTGCAAGCATAGCATATTTGCTTATTCGCTGCGGAAGCGGTAATCGTCCGGCGAACCATGGGGCTTCCGCAATCTGCGCAGAAAAGCATCCCTGCAAGGGGAAACACAACGTTTTTCCCGGGAGAGACACGCGTATCCATCTTCAGCAAGCGTTGAACAAGGTCAAACGTTTTCTCGCTGACAATTGCCTCAAACGCTTGCTCAACCACGACCCATTTCTCCGGCGGGTTTACAACCACTGTTTTGATTTTGTAATTCGGCCTTGTGCGAACGCCCTGTATCATCGTCCCTGTATACACACGGTTTGACAATATACGTCCTACGCCGACAGCGGTCCATTCGACTTTTGCATGCTTCTGAAAGCTGCACTTGAGCCTGCTTCCCATGCTTCTCTTATATTCTAGTGGCGCCAGAACTCTTTGCTCTGTCAGGCGTTTAGCGATTGCCGCTTGGCTCATTCCTTCAATTTTCCAACGAAAAATATCCTGAATGACGCCTGCAGCATAGGGGTCGATCTCCAATTTAGTATGGTCATCTTCGGATTTCATATAACCATAGGGGGCAAAGGCGCCGAGATATTCTCCGTTTTTACGCCGAACCTGAAATTGACTCCGAATTTTCATGGAAATATCGCGGCAATAGTTGTCGTTCATCAGGTTTTTTAGCGTGATGCTGAAATCATCTGCGTAATCGCGTGTCACCGTGTCAATGTTGTCGTTGATCGCTATCAAGCGTACGCCGTAAAAAGGAAAAAGACGGTCGATATACTTTCCGGCATTGATGTACTCTCGGCCGAAGCGGGACAAATCCTTCACAACGACGCAATTGACCGTCCCAGCCTTGATGTCATTCATCATAAGCTGGAACGCAGGTCGGTCATAGTTAGTCCCAGTATATCCATCGTCTATACGAACGGATACAATATTTATTTCGGGTTTATCCTGTAAATAATCGAGAATGAGCTGTTTCTGATTGGTAATGCTGTTGCTTTCGTTTTTTCTTCCGTCAGAAGCATCTTCGTCTTCTTTGGAGAGGCGTACATATATAGCGGCGTTATAGTTCGTAAGCTCTGACATAATCTCACTCCTTTGATATACTTGTCAGGTTCACCGACAATTATCTCCGGATGAGTATCAGACTGAATCCTTGTTTATTTTAACATGTCGCAGCTGATAAGTCTACCGGTTTTGCCGAAAACCATAACTTTCCAGACCTCATACTGTTTGCAGCATATCGATCATATTCTGCTGAAACGATGGTCCGTTTTCCTTGTACACAACCTTTATCACAACATCCCCTATCCGAAAACAGTAGGGATTCTGTATTTGGCGCATGAATTCAGCTACTCGCTCCGGAACAGGTTTTGTTTCATCAATCGTAACCTGATTCAGGTCGATCAAGTCGTTTTTATCTATGGACCGGACATCCACGGCTCGAAGCTGTTCCAACCTTTCGTTTATCCTTAAACTATCCACAACAGGAACTCCTTTCCTAAACTCTAACTCCATTTTTGACCAATTGAATAGGTTTTATTCCTTCAAACGATGCAGTCACCCTCCGCCCGTGGCGAACGGGTCCATGGAAGTCTTATCCCCCCGCCTTCATTATGGCCGGGCCGCGAATTACGGAAGTATCATTATTGCC
>OGLF01001764.1_pt1 | contig 11262 bp, 9 predicted proteins | sample 1572701 | NCBI WGS metagenome assembly OGLF01 (sample SAMEA2581910, study PRJEB24529) | metagenome | biome: Human gut stool | place: China | collected 2011 | reverse complement strand
GAAAAGAAAAAGCTCATCAAAAACGTGCTGACGCACCCCTGCCTTGTCGCCATCTACTTGGGACTTCTCTGCATGGTGACGCAGGTGCAGTTGCCATCCGTGATCCTGAACACGGTAAAGTACATCGGGAACTGCAACTCCGCACTGACGATGTTTATTGTCGGCACGATCCTGATGGATGCGCCGCTCAAGAGCATCGTGAGCCGCGACACGGTAAAGTTCAGCTTGCTGCGGCTCGCGCTGCTGCCCGCGGCAGCGCTGGGCGTCGGTCTGCTGCTGCACCTTGAACCGACGACGCTTGGCGTGAGTGTCCTGATGACGGGCATGCCCGCGGGCGCGACGGCGGCCATCTTTGCCGCCAAATACGGCAGCGACGCGCCGTTCGCCGCGCGAAATGTCGTGTTCACAACGCTTTTATCCATGCTGACGCTGCCGCTGTGGGCGTATGAGGTGGGATAAAAACAGGTTTTCTTTTTGATCGCTTCGTGCTAAGATAGCGATACTGTGTTAAAAAGGATAGGGAGGACTGGGATGGCTGCGATCGTTTTATTCTGCCTTGCGCTGCTCGTGTGCATCGTATTGAGGACGAATATCCTCTACGCGCTCCTGGCGGGGCTTGTGATCTTCACGCTGTACGGCAAAAAGCAGGGCTTTTCGTGGAAAGAACTCGGGAAGATGATCTGCTCGGGCGTGAAGACGTCGGCCAGCGTGCTGCTCGTCTTTCCGCTGATCGGTATTCTGACGGCGTTCTGGCGCGCGTGCGGCACGCTGCCGTTCATCATCTGCTGCGCCGTTGACCTCATTCGGCCGGAAATTCTGCTGCTGATGACGTTTTTGCTGAATTGCGGCGTCTCGATGCTGACAGGCACGGCGTTCGGCACGGCGGCGACGATGGGCACCATCTGCGTGAGCGTCGGCATTTCGATGGGCATGGACCCCGTGCTGCTCGGCGGCGCGATGCTTTCGGGCGTATACTTCGGCGACCGCTGCTCGCCGGTCTCGACGAGCGCGCTGCTCGTGAGCGAGCTGACGGAGACGAACATTTACGACAACATCAAGCGCATGCTCAAGACGGCGCTCGTGCCGTTTCTTCTGAGCTGCGGCGTCTATGCGGCGCTCGGCATGGTGAAAAGCGGCAGCGGCGCGGCGGGCGAGCTGTGGTCGCTCTACGGGCGCGAGATGACGCTTCACTGGGTCATGTGCCTGCCGGCGGTGCTCATTTTGATCCTGTCGGTCCTACGCGTGAACGTGAAAAAGGCGATGTCGGTCAGCATTTTAGCGGCGGTCGTGCTGTGCATTTTCCTGCGGCATCTGGACGCGGTGACGATCCTCAAGACCGCAATCTTAGGCTACACGGCGTCGGACGCCGAGGTCGGCGCGATGCTCAACGGCGGCGGCATCATTTCAATGGTGCGCGTGGCGCTGATCGTGATGATCTCGTCGGCGTATTCCGGCATTTTTCGCAAGACGGGGCTGCTCGACGGGCTGTGCGGGCGTGTGACGGCGCTGCGCGACAAAACGTCGCCCTATGCCTCGATGCTGCTGACGGCGGTTTTGGCGAGCCTTCTCGCCTGCAACCAGACGTTGACGATCATCCTGACACACCAGCTCTGCGCGCCGTCGCAGAAGGATAAAGAAGAATTTGCCATCAACCTTGAAAACAGCGCCGTCGTCGTTGCGCCGCTGATCCCGTGGTCGATCGCGGGGGCGACGCCGCTCTCGACCGTCGGCGCGCCGATGACAGGCATGGCGTTTGCGTGCTTTTTATACATCCTGCCGCTGTGCGAGCTCGTGCGGCGGACAGCGCAGCAGCGCGCGGCGAAAAAAGCCGCCGCGCAGAAATGAGAAAGGAAGTTTGCATGAACGGAGAGATCTTACTGGCGGAAGCCATCGAAATGAAAGACGAGATCGTCGAGAACCGGAGAGCGATCCACCGCGCGCCGGAGGTCGGCGCGCACCTGCCGCAGACGGTTCAATTTGTCGAAGAAAAGCTGCGATTGCTCGGCTATGAGCCGCGCGAGCTGGGCGGCGGCGTGGTCGCGGAGCTCACGGGCGAGGATACGGGGCGCTGTATCCTGCTGCGCGCCGACATGGACGCGCTCAAGGTGCGGGAGAAGACCGACCTGCCGTTCCGTTCGGAAAACGGCAGCATGCACGCCTGCGGACACGATATGCATGCCGCGATGCTGCTGGGCGCTGCAAGGCTGCTCAAGGCGCATCAAAGCGAACTCAAGGGCACGGTGAAGCTCGTCTTCCAGCCCGACGAGGAAGGCTTCACGGGCGCGAAAGCGATGCTTAAGGCCGGTGTGCTGGAGGCGCCGGAGCCGCAGGCGGCGATGGCGCTGCATGTGAACTCCGGGACGCCGTCGGGCCTCGTGCTGTGCGGCAAGGGAACGTTTATGGCGGGTTGCACGCTGTTTCGCATCACGGTCAAGGGCGTCGGCTGTCACGGGGCAATGCCGGAGACGGGCGTCGACCCAATCAACATTGCCGCGCACATCTACCTTGCGCTTCAGGAGATCACGGCGCGCGAGCTGCCCGCAAAGACGCCCGCCATCGTGACAATGGGCAAATTCAGCGCGGGGCACGCGCCGAATATCATCCCGCAGGAGGCCGTGATCGAGGGCACGATCCGCACGTTCGACCGCGACGTGACCACGCTGATCCTGCGCCGCATCGGCGAGATCGCGGACGCGACGGCCAGGGCCTTCCGCGGCAGTGCGAGCGTCGAAGAGCTCGCGAGCGCGCCGCCGCTCAAAAACGACGAGGCGCTGACCGAGCAGATGGCACGCCGCGCCGAAATGCTGTTCGGCGAGAAGAGCGTCTACCGCCTGCGTGAGGGCGGCATGGGCTCGGAGGACTTTGCGTCCTACACCTACGAGCTGCCGTGCGCGTATCTGTTGCTCGGCGCGGGCACGGCGCAGGAGGACGCGCGCTACGGAAAGCCCATGCACAACGAGAGCGTCGTCTTCAACGAGAACATTTTACCGCGCGGGAGCGCACTGCTCGCCTATGGCGCGATGCAGTGGCTCGAAGACCGGCAATAAAAAAATCCGCTTACGAATTTCGTAAGCGGATTTTTTATAATCGATTGTCGATGACTTAGCCGACGAGCGCCTCGGTATCCATGGCGATCATGAGCTCCTCGTTCGTGGGGATGAGGAGGACGGTGACCTTGGAGTCGGGCGCGGAGATGACGCGTTCTTCGCCGCGGACCTTGTTGGCGTCCTCGTCCATCTTGACGCCCATGAACTCGAGGTCGGAGGCGATGGCCATGCGCTGGGAAGCGCTGTTCTCGCCGACACCTGCGGTGAAGATGATGGCGTCCACGCCGCCCATCGCGGCGGCATACGCACCGATGAGCTTCTTCACGCCGTAGTTGAACATATCGACGGCAAGGCCGGCGCGCTCATTGCCCTGCTCGAAGGCCTCTTCGAGATCGCGGAAGTCGGAGCTGACGCCGCTGACGCCCATGACGCCGGACTTCTTGTTGAGGATTGTGAGCATCTCGGTGATGTCCATGCCGTACTTGTTCATCAGGTACTCGAGGATACCGGCGTCAATGTCGCCGGAGCGGGTACCCATGGGAAGACCGGCGAGCGGGGTGAAGCCCATGGAGGTGTCGACGCTCTTGCCGCCGTCGATCGCGGTGACGGAGGAGCCGTTGCCGAGGTGGCAGGAGATCAGCTTGAGCTGCTCGATGGGCTTGCCGAGCATATCGGCCGCGCGCTGGGAAACATACTTGTGAGAGGTGCCGTGGAAGCCGTAGCGGCGGACCTTGTCCTTCTCATAGTACTCATAGGGAAGAGCATAGGTGTAAGCCACGGGAGGCATGGTCTGGTGGAAGGCAGTGTCGAACACGGCGACCATGGGCACGCCGGGCATGAGCTCCTGGCAGGCCTTGATGCCGATGATGTTGGCGGGGTTGTGGAGCGGGGCGAGGGGATTGCACTCCTCGATTGCCTGCATGACCTCGTCGGTGATGACGACGGACTTGGCAAACTTTTCGCCGCCGTGGACGACGCGGTGGCCGACAGCGTCGATCTCCTTCATGGAGCCGATGACGCCGTTCTTCTCGTCGACGAGCGCGTTCAGCACGGCCTGGATGGCCTCGCTGTGGGTGGGCATGGAGACGGAAGCGGCCTTGATGGCTTCCTTGCCGGGAAGCTGGGGCTTATAGGTGAACAGACCGTCGATGCCGATGCGCTCGCACAGACCCTTCGCCAGCAGCTCGCCCGTGGTGGGGTTGAGCAGCTGATACTTCAGGGAAGAAGAACCTGCGTTGATGACCAGAACATTCATAAGTATACTCCTTTTTCCGAGGGCGCTTGCATTGCGCCCGAATTTCCGATAAAATAAGAATCAAATTAATCGGATGTACAATTCGATACAGAATATATTATAACAACTTTTTTCGCAAAGACAAGTAAATTTAACAAAACGTAACTCTTTTGTAACCGCTTTGAGAGGACTTCCATGAGGGTATTTGGTATAATATGCGAATATAATCCCTTCCACCGCGGCCACAAGTGGCAAATTGATGAATTGCGCCGTCTGGCAGGCGAGGAAGAGTGCGCGGTCGTGTGCGCGATGAGCGGCGATTTTGTCCAGCGGGGCGACTTTGCCATTGAACGCGCGCATGCGCGCGCCGAGGCCGCCGTGCGCGGCGGGGCTGACTTGGTCCTTGAGCTGCCGCTGCCGTGGGCCATTTCGTCGGCGGAGGGCTTTGCCCGCGGCGGCGTGAGCATTTTGGCGGCGACGGGCGTGGTCGACACGCTGGCCTTTGGCAGCGAATGCGGTAACGCGGCGAAATTGCAGCGCGCGGCAAAGGCACTGCTGCGGGCGGATTTTCCCGACGCGCTGCGAGAGGAGCTTGCCAAGGGCCTGTCCTTTGCCGCGGCGAGGGAGAGCGCCGCGAGGGCGCTCATCGGCGAGGATGCCGCGGTGCTCCGGGAGCCGAACGATATCCTCGGCGTAGAATACTGCAAGGCGCTGCTGCAAAGCGGCAGTACCATCGCGCCGCTGGCAATATTGCGAAAGGTCGTCGGGCACAACGGGGGTGCGGCGAAGGGCTTCGCCTCGGCGAGCCACATCCGCGAGCTGCTCACGAACGGAGAGGAAGCCTCCGCGTATCTGACGGCGGAGAGCGCCGCCATCTATGCGCGCGAATGCGCAGCGGGCCGCGCGCCGGTGACGATGCAGAATGCGGAGCGAGCGGTGCTTTCCCGGCTGCGCGCGATGTGCGAGGAGGACTTCGCCCGCTATGACAGCGGGAATGAAGGCCTTTATCGCCGGTTTTATGACGCAGCGCGGACGGCAGCGTCCGTCGACGAGCTGCTCTCCGCGGTGAAGACGAAGCGCTATGCCTATGCGCGGCTGCGGCGGATGCTGCTTGCGGCGTATCTGGACGTGACGGCGGCGGATGTGCCGCCGGAGGTCCCCTATCTGCGCGTGCTGGCGTGCAATGAGCGGGGACGAAAGCTGCTCAAAACGATCAAAAAAACGGGAAGCGCACCGGTGCTGACCAAGAGCGCCGATGTGCGCGCGTTGAGCGAGGAGGCGCAGAAGCTCTTCGCTCTGACGGCGCGCGCGGCGGATCAATACGTGCTCGCCTATCCCGAGCTGCGCGCGGCCAGAGGCAGCAGCGCGTGGACGGAGGGGCCTGTGATCGTTTGAGCAAGGAACCGAGACCTCGAAAGGAGAACAGAATGAAAAAATGGATGACGCTGCTGCTTTGCTGCGTGCTGGCGCTGAATTTGACCGCCTGCGGTGCAGGAGCGCCCGGCGGGCCGGAGGACAACGCGCCGCCGCAGGCGAGCGCGCTGCACTTTGAAGTCGCGACGCAGATCTACGAAAACGAGTACAAGGCCGACGACGGCACGGTGCTTCTGGCGGAGCGCTACGAACTGCCGGTGCTCGAACTGCGCACGGAGGACGGCGAGCTCTACACGCTGGCGGAGAACGTGACGGCGAACGGCGGCACGGGCAACCCCGCGCAGTTCACGGCGCAGAACGCCTTCAACACGGAGATGAACAACGTGCTCGCAGGGCTTGAGTCCGAGGCGGCGCAGATGGCCGCGGAGGCCAAGGAGCTCTACGCGGAAAACGGCACATCGGTCTTTTTGAACGGAAGCTACTGGACGAACGAGCTGAGCCTGACGCAGACCTACATGACCGAGGGGAAGCTCCTGAGCGTCGCGGCGGAGAACTACACCTACTACGGCGGCGTGCATCCGAATTCCGCCACCCGCGCGTGGAGCTTCGATCTGACGACGGGCGAATTCCTGACGCTGGACGCGCTGGCCTCGGAGGAGGGCGATTTGCAGGGAAACTCGCTGCAGGAGAGCATTTATTGGAATATCTACGAGCAGATCGCGCAAAAGGGCCTCAGCGAAGGATATTTTGACGATTATGACTCTTATTTGCAGGATTTCCCCACGCTCGCGACGCTGAACTTTACGGAAAACGGCCTGACGGTCACGTTCGACCAGTACGTCATCGCGCCGTATGCGGCGGGGCCGCAGGTGTTCTCGGTGCCGTACAGCGAATTCTACAACGCGCTCAGTGAGCACGCGAAGACGATTTTAGACGTCTCACAGGAGCAGACCGTGTTGGCGGATTTCGACACGGCGATCACACTGTGGGCGTGGTTCTTTATGAACACGCCGCCGATCGGAGATGCGCCGGACGAGACGGAGATCAACGGCTACACCTACTACAGTGCGGCGATCCCCAGCGTTTCGACGCTCGAGGACATGCACGATCTGATGTACCGCTACTTCGACAAGGCGCTGGCCGACCAGTGGTTTGAAGAGTCTGACCGCTACGCTGAGGTGAACGGCAGACTATACGTCCTGTCTGCCGACCGCGGCAGCGACGATTCCGTAATCGATGAGACGCACAGCGTGACGCTCGACGGTGAGAGCGGCACCGTGACACAGACCATCACCTACGGCGATTGGGACGAAGCGTCGCAGAGCTGGACGCCGAACGGCGAGGAGGAGAACTTCGAATATCCCTTTACCCTTGTCAACGGCCACGCGGTGTTCTCCGCATTCCCGTATCCGTACTGAGAAAGTAAAAGAGAGGGAGGAGAGTCCCATGGCGTAAAAAGCGCGGCAGTGCCGCAGAAGCAATCACGATAGGACCACTTTTACGGAGAATGAGAGAAATGAAGAGAGTGAAAATTTTTCTGCTGCTTTTTACCCTGTGCTGCGCACTGACCGCCTGCGGCACAAAGCCCGCGGACGATGTACCGCCGCCGGATGATGAGACGTCTGCGGTGGACATCGAATGGTTCAACACGGAATTTTTCAACGTGGGCAGCGGCGTGTGCATGACGAATATGCTGCTCAGCAGCTATTACGACACCGCCGCGGACATTGACCTCTATGAGCTCTTCTACAACGGCCCGACGGGAATACAGGAAGAGGTCACTGAGGCAGAACAGACAGCAATCGGCCCGGTGGCGTTTGAGCATTATCCCATCAAAACGCAGAGAACGGAAATGGACGCCTTTTTGCAGGAGTATTCGGGCGTGGCACTGGACGAGACGAACAAAAAGAATCTCGACCAGTTCATCTATCTCGAGGAGTACGACGCCTATTATCTGCTCCACGGCGATACGAATTTCCAGCGCTGCACGGTCACCTCGCTCGAGCAGAACGAGGACGGGACTATCGCGCTCACCTATGAGCAGGAGAGCGGTGAAAAGGGGATCGTCACGCTGAAGGGCAGCAAAGGCAGCTACCAGTTTGTGTCGAACAAGGAAGCGTGAAGATAAAAGAAAAATGCTGGCTCATAGGAGCCAGCATTTTTTATATGTAGCTTACCGGTAGCGCTCGCGGTGTGCGTGCATGATGCCGGCGAGCAGCGTGCCGCTGTCGGGCGGGGTGTAGGTGATGGCGTTCGCGCCCGCGGCGATGGTCTTGCGAATAGTCTCATCCTTCGGGCCGCCGGTGGCGATGATGGGGATCTCGGGATGGCGCTCGCGGAGCGCGGCGACGAGCTGCGGCGTTTCCGACGCGGCAGAGACGTTCAAAATGTCGACGCCTGCGGCGATACGAGCCTCAGTGTCCTGCGTGGCGGAGACGATGGTCGCCACGACCGGAATGTCGATGTGCGACTTGATGTCGCGCAGAATATCCGCCGAAACGGGCGCGTTGAGCACAACGCCGTAAGCGCCGCAGTGCTCAGCCTCCATCGCCTGGGCGACAGAGCGCGCGCCAGACGTGAAGCCGCCGCCGACGCCGCAGAACACGGGCATATCCGCCACGCTGATGACGGCGCGCACGATGCGCGGCTGCGGGGTAAAGGGATAAACGGCAATCACCGCATCGGCATTGACGCTTGCGATGGTGGCAACGTCAGTGGAAAAGACAAAGGACTTGATCGTTCTGCCGAAGATGCGGATGCCGCTGCACTCGTTGATGCACTCGGGTACCATCAGCATATGGTTGCGGAGCTTTCCGCTGTAACTCGGCGTGGGCGTAGGGGTAAAATCGCTCATAAAAGCACCTTCCTTTCCGCAGGTAATAGATGACCGGTAAAATGTTATGCAGGGAAATTATTCGACATGAAGGCTTGCACGCATGGCGAGGATCGTCTGCTCAATGAGCGTGTCAAGATCCCAGCCGAGCATTTCCGCGCCGCGCTCGATGACCTCGCGCGAGCAGCCGGCGGCAAACTTCTTGTCCTTATACTTTTTCTTGACGGACTTGACCTCGAGATCGCTGACGCTCTTACTCGGGCGCATGAGCGCGACCGCGCCGATCAGGCCTGTGAGCTCGTCGGTGGCAAAGAGGACCTTTTCCATCTCGTGCTGCGGCTCGGGAAGGCCGTCAAAGTGCAGGCCGTAGCCGTGGCTGGCGGTGGCGCGGATCAGGCGCTCGTCGAGACCGGCTTGACGCATGATCTCCTGCGACTTGATGCAGTGCTCGTCGGGATACATCTCAAAATCGAGGTCGTGGAGAAGGCCGACGATCTCCCAGAAGTCCGCCTCGTCGCCATAGCCAAGCTTTTCTGCGTACCAGCGCATCACGTCGGCGACGGTGTTGGCGTGCTTTAAGTGGAATTCACCCTTGTTGTACTGCGTGAGCAGCTCCCACGCCTGTTCTTTCGTATATGCCATAATGATGGCCTCCCTTTGCTTATGGCTGCTCGTCCGTAAAGTGGACGTGATTGAAAATGTGGTCAGAGCAGAAGCAGTGGTACCCTGCGCACTTGCTGCAATAGCGGAACTGCAGCTCAGGATTTGTCACGTCCGTGCGGCCGCACACGGCGCATTTGTGGCGGAAGCCCTGCGTCTGCTGCTGATACTGCTCCTGACGCTGCTGGGCGCGCACGGTGTTGTGGAAGTGTGTGGCCTGCCTGCTCTGGTGGTGCTCAAGCTTGAAAAAGCGCGTAAGCTCGGGCCAGAAGAAGATGACGAAGTTCAAAAGCGCCACGATGGGCATGATAGAATAGTACCATCTGCCGGCGGCAATATAGCGGGCGATGTCGAAGAAGAAGTAGAATACGTCAATATACGCAAGCCACTTCATGCGGATGGGGAAAAAGAAAAACAGCAGCACTTGCGTGTCGGGATAGAGGAGCGCGAACGCCATGAACATGGCGAAGTTGACATAATTTGCACCGTAAACGGGGATGTTGTAGCCCGTGATGAGGCTGACGATGCTCGCGCCGAGGACGGTGAGCAGCATGCCGCTCAGGTAATACGTCGTAAACTTGGCTGTGCCCCACTGCCGCTCGAGCGTCGAGCCGATCCAGTAGTAGAAGTAGCAGGTGATGAGAAGGTAAAACGGGCTTGTGCTCTCAGGGATGAGGACAAAGGTGATGAGCCGCCAGACCTGCCCGTGGAGAAGACCCGAGAGCGTGTAGGAGAAGAAGCTCAGAAAGTTGCCGTTCGAGAAGTTGGACAAAAGTCCCAGCACCACGTTGCCGATGACGACATAGAGCATCAGGTTGGGGATGCCAAAATTCGGGTGCAGGATACAGAAGCGGTCGATCGCCTGGTTGAGTTTTTTCAATACGGGATACCTCGTTTCGATCAAATAACATTTAAGAACATTATGACACAGCGACGGGGAAAAGTCATCAATAAAGTTTGAACAAATGACCATTCCTGAATGGAATGAAGAGCAAGAATGCGGAAAGAAACGAATTCTTTCCACATTCTTAACACTTGTTCACTTGAGATCGAGCTCGGGCGGAACGTCGATCTCCTCGCCGACGTATTTGCCGTTCTTTTTCCGCTGGCGCACGCACTCGGTCAAAAGATACTCGATTTGGCCGTTGACGGAGCGGAAATCGTCCTCTGCCCAGGCGGCGATGGCGGCGTAGAGCTTGGGGGACAGGCGCAGGGGCACCTGCTTTTTGGCGTTGTCGTTCATGGCAGCCTCCCAAAAAGTAGCGTGGCGCGGTTAATAGAGGCTTCCGGAGTTGACGACGGGCTGCGCGTCGCGGTTGCCGCAGAGCACGACGAGCAGATTCGAGACCATCGCCGCCTTGCGCTCCTCGTCGAGCTCGACTGTGCCCTTTTCCACCAGACGCTCAAGCGCCATTTCGACCATGCCGACCGCGCCGTCGACGATCATCTTGCGCGCGTCGATGATGGCGCTGGCCTGCTGGCGCTGGAGCATGACGGCCGCAATCTCGGGCGCATAGGCGAGGTAGGTGATGCGCGCTTCGATGATCTCAAGGCCCGCGTCGGCGACCTTGGCCTGAATTTCATCGCGGATGCGCGCGGCGACGACCTCGCTGGACCCACGCAGGCTCCCCTCGTCGGCCTGACCGTCGCCCGTGGTGTCGACATTCGGAGCGACGTCGTAGGGATAGAGGCGGACGATGTTGCGCAGTGCTGCGTCGCACTGGAGCGACAGGTACTCCTTGTAGTTATCCACATTGAACACAGCCTTGGCGGTGATGAAAACACGCTTGCCTTTGCAGTCTGCCGGCAGTTTGGCCGTGCCCGACCAGTTCCAGTCCGTGTTTTGGGAAAGCTGCGTTTCCGGGCCGACTGTTTTCCCGTCTGCCATGCAATTGCAGGTGACATGCGTGGCAGGCGCAACCGCGTTGTAGGCCTTGACCGAGACCGGGAGGTTTCCGTCCGCAGTGATTGCACACGCATCATTGGAGATAGACGCTATTTCGATAGACTTATCTATATATGTATAGCGAAGCGCTGTCCGGACATCTCCTTTCCGGTCCACGTCTATCACGCGGAAAGCGGAGGTCGAGTGGTCGATGCCGCCTTTGTCGAGT
>OGLF01001753.1_pt1 | contig 11354 bp, 5 predicted proteins | sample 1572701 | NCBI WGS metagenome assembly OGLF01 (sample SAMEA2581910, study PRJEB24529) | metagenome | biome: Human gut stool | place: China | collected 2011 | reverse complement strand
TTTCAGTTCTTTCAGGTTTATAGTTTGAGTTTCTGCTTTTATAGTGGATAAGCTATGTATATCTTAAATTCTGAACAAAGGCTGGTTGATATGTAGGCAAAGGCTGACTGACGTACGGGCAAAGGCTTGCTGACCCGTCGACTCAGGCTTGCTGACGTGTAGGCTTAGGCTTGCTGACCTCCGAGCTAAAGTTTGCTGACAAATAAGGTGAGAATGATAGAAACAGCGCTGAAAATATGATGAATGAATAGAGCCTCTGTTTAAGTAAAATAGACCTTTTACTTTTAGTAAATAGAACTTCTGATTGGAACAAACGCAGGCTCTGTTTTTGAAACTGAAAGAGCTGAATGCTGAAACCTCTTTTCAGAGACTACTGCTTTCAGCTGTATCTCCTTCTGACAGGGATTTTGCAGGGATAACTGAAAGAACTGAATACCTGGATTTCAACTTTATTTAGTAGGTGGCTGATTCTTTCATTGTTAGCCTGACAGGCAGGTTTTTTTATAAATTTGTATTAGAGTAAATAGAAAGAAGTACAAGAGTTGTTATGATGATGTACTAGAGTCACTCCAAGGATGTAGAAGATTTAAGGAAAAGATGTATAAGAATTGGATGAATGATGTACAAGACGGGAGTGAATCATGCACTTCTTTGGAAGAATATAAAAAGATAGCGATATTCGAATCCGGACATCGCTATCTTTTTATATACAGTGTCTGAAACAGACACTTAGGGTTTATTAATTATCAGATTTATTCTTTAATCCATCTAGGGTCGCCAGCTTTGGAATCTTTGATATCTTCAGCTCCAACAGTGAAATCTCCACTTTCAGGATTTGTGAATTTAGGGTCTATTTCTGTAGCATTACATGCTGACGGGTCTGTATAAAGTCCATTGGTTGCATCCCATAGGTTTGCACTGTTATGGTAGTAATTCTTAGAATAGCTAGCCTGAGCTTTCATCTTTCCCTTCTTTGCCCAGTATCCTAATGTTCCGACACCGATTTGGGAGAATACACATCTCTCAACAGTTAATTTGCCTGTAGAAGTAGAAACCTTATCCATTAAGAACAATCCATTATTATTGCTGCCGCCATCATAAGAGCATACTTTGTAGAAAGTGCAATTGGTTACATTTACAGTAGCTGATGTCATATTACAACGTAGGAAGGTACGTATACCATTACTAAAGGTTGAGTTTTGGATAGTTAATGTTCCTAATATCGTATTGGCTCGAAGGTCGAAGCCGTCACCACCGGAACCTGTAATATTATCTGCCCAGCAGTTCTCAAACAAGGCTGTTCCTAAAGTTGCCGTTACATTACAGTAAAGAATCTGATTCTTATAGTTTCTGATTTCGCAACCGCTGACTGTTAAAGTTGAAATATTAGCTCCACCTTGCAACTCTATGAAGTTTGAAACCAACTCTTCTGCTCCCGGAGTGTCACCACGGAAAATTACATTGTTGATTTCTATGGAAGAAGCGCCGGCTTCAGCTTGTAAGCGGCCATAGATGGTAGGCATGTTTGCCTTGTCATAACCGCTGATGATAACAGATTTGTTTAGTGCATAATCTCCCAAAACAAACGAACCGGATACAAGAACGATGTTTGCACCATCTGCTGCTCCTTCGAGTACGGTAGCAAGATCATCACCTTCATATACAGGAGTCTTTCCCTGAAAGTCAATGGCTGTTTTAAATGTAACGGTACCACGGAGCTTATCTACATTGTATAACTTGGCTGTATACGATGTGCTTTCTTCCAGTCCGTCTATATAAGCCTTTTTGTTGGCTATATCTGTACTTTTCAGAGTATATGTTATGTCTGCTTTTCCATCTGCACTCAGCACGATTTTGGTTGCCGTTGCATCAATAGCATCCCATGTAAGCGTTACTGCATGTGCTTCTATATTTTCGTCTTTCACAGAATTGAAGATATTCTCTGCTTCTGTCATGAAGGAAACAGCCGACCATTTTGATTCATTGATCTCTTCACTCAAGGCTCTGATTCTTGCTGTATATTGAGTTTCACCCAATAGTCCTTCTACAGTATATGTGTTGTCCGTAATCCCTTCATATGTTTTCGGAGTACCTTCGAAAGTCATATCTTGATTTTCATAAAGCTCGATCGTATATGATGTGGCATTTGTCACTGCTGTCCATTTAAACTTTACATTTGTCTTTTTTTGGATAACAGCTTCTACATTTGTCGGTGAGAATAATCGGTCAAATATTCCCGTCGTGACTTCGTCATCCGGTTCTGAACAGCTTACTGTAAAGGCAGACAGAACCAGGCTAAATAATACTGTATATATATAATTCTTTTTCATAATTCATTCATCATTAATAGTCATAATCGTTTGTTAGCACACCGTTACTTCCGTCTATAAATACTTTCCAGATAGGCCAGAATTGCTTGGTATCGGGATTGTTATCATACAATTGGTCAATAAGCAGCAAAGCAGCAGCCTGGTCTGCAGATTCTTTCGGTACAATCCATTCCTTACTTTTAGAGTAGCCTAATGTTTGTCCTATTTCATCTGTATCTCCATGGTTTAATCCATACATTTTGTAGGAAGTTGCATCTGTTCCATCCAAGCCCTCATTATAATAGATTTTCAAAGGAAGATCAGCGTATTCACCTTCACGGTTATATAATCGTGTCATTTTCTCTTTGGCTTCATTCATTTTACTTCCTAGAAGATTCCAACGGATCAGGTCGACTTTGCGTATTGCTTCTCCTGCAAATTCAAATTTACGCTCGTCTACAATTACGTTAAAGAATGCATCCTGACTGGCTTTTGCCTTCGTTAATATAGCACTTGCTTTTTCGGCCGGGTATGAACGGTCGAGAATTGCTTTCAAATATTTTCCTGCATCAGACGATCCTTTAGGACCTTCCAGTTCATTGATAGCTTCTGCTGCCATTAAATAAATATCAGCCATACGCATTACTTGCCAGTTCATGCCATCATCATTTGAAGAGTCAACTACACGGTTCATCCACTCGAAACGAACTTTACCAAAACTCCATCCACCCCAGCATTTATTGGGTGCTTTCCAGGCAATGTCTCCATCGTTGTCACTTGTCCATTTAAAAGGTACACAAGTGATATCACGACGAACATCTTCTACATCATAATCATAAAACAAAGTCGGAATAGGGCCGTTTATGCCTCCTTTGGCTAGTTTTGTCCATTGGTCTTTCTTTTCGTGTTTCACTCCCCAAGTGTAGATGACACGTCCACGGGATGCCGAAAATGGAATCTCGAAAATAGATTCTGCTCCTGCAATTGTTCCTTCAGCACATAGTGCTTTAAAGTTAGCTTCAAATGTGCCTAATGTGTTATAGCCTTTGCTGATGATGTCCAGACATTCATTTTTTGCAATTGTATATAGTTCCTGTCTTTCTGTTGCATCTTCTGTATTGTAACGGATCCCATCCGGATGTTGTGAGTAACCTGCCGCAAATAATGCAATTCTCGCACGTAATCCTTTGGTGAAGGTTTGGCTTACTCGTTCTGTTGATTTAGTAAAGCTGTTTTCGTTAGGCCAGCCTACGTAGTCTTGTGCTATAAGTAAGTCGTTCAACAGTCTTCTCATGATAACCATACGGTCGGTCTTAGGCAAGTCGATTGTTTCTGTGGTGTTGGGCTCAAAACGGGCAGGGACATCACCGAACGCTTTAATCAGATCGAAATAGATAAAAGCTCTTAAGGTCAATAGTTCACCGTAAAACTGGCGCATATTGGCGTTACTCATATCGCTGTACTCGTCCATACCGGTTATAGCGCTGTTTGCACGTTCTATGGCTTCATAAAGTTTGGCCCAAACGTTGTTGTCCGTATTCATGTATTGATTATCGGTAGTGGCATTGTATGTTACCAAGGCTCCTTCTTTATCAGTGAAAGCTCCTTTCTTCCCCGTATTATTCCAGATTTCACAGTCGCTGTTGACTCCGAAGTAGGCAATATAACGTCCACGATAAGAGTTTGTTTCACCGAATGACTGGTGCAGTCCCATCACTACATCATTGACCAAAGCCTCGTTAGAAAAAACTTCTGTCTTTTCCATAGATGACTTTTTGGAAGTATCTAATATGTCATCACAAGAAGAAAAAGCAAATAGTGATGCTGCTAATGCTGTATATAATATTTTTTTCATTACTTACTAGTTTTACTGATTAAAAATTAAGGTTCAAACCGATTACAAACTGACGGCTCTTAGGATATGCTGAATAGTCTACACCCGGAGTCAGTTGGCTGCCATTTCTGCGGCAAGTAGAAACTTCCGGATCGTAACCGCTATATCCCGTGATACAGAACAGATTGTATCCCGTTACATAGAAACGAAGGTTATTGATTCCAACTTTCTTGGTTAGATGAGCAGGCAGAGTATATCCCAATGTCAAAGTGCTCAGACGAAGGTATGAACCGTCTTCAACAGCCCAATCCGAGAATACGAATTTGCTCATATAAGGTGACCACATCGTGGTGTTCTCGTTCATTTGCGCCAATTGGTTCATGTCTGTTACCAAATTGCCGTTTCCGTCAATATTAGTCCAACGTTTTGCAGCGGACATTTCAGAAGTCATGTTTCTGTATAAGTACTTGGAAGTAGAAGTTGTTTCGATCTTATTAGCGTTATAGATGTCGTTACCATAGCTCCATGTAAAGTTGGCTGCCAGGTCGAAACCATATAGGCGGGCATTGATGTTGAATCCACCTGTATGCAGGGGATTGGCATCGCCAATGATCGTTTTATCCTTTTCACCATTCGCATCTCCACTGTTATCCAAATCTTTTAGTTTCATCATACCTGGGCGCGCAGTTCCTACGGCAGAAGATTTGTTGACGTCTTTCTTCAGAGTCCAGGTATCGGTTGTTGCATCATAACTCTCAAAATCGGAAACTTCATAACGTCCGGCACTTACATAACCATACATTTTTCCAACAGAACCACCTACTTCCGGCAAGAAATCCTGACCTATTTCTGTAGAAGCCCAATAAGATTGTGCTTGTTCGTTAGTAAGCTTCTGTAAAGAACCGAGAGATTTGATCTTATTTTTATTAAAACTGATATTGGCTCCAATGCTCAGACCAAAATTCTTTTTATCAACGGCTACCCAGTTGACGCTGGCTTCAAGACCTTTGTTTTCAGTCTCGCCCATGTTACGGTATTGGTAGTTATAACCAGTTCCGGATGTCGGGAACATAATTAACAGGTCTTTTGTATTATTCCAGTAGCCTTCAATTGTTCCGCTTAATCTGCCTCCTAAAGTAGTGAAATCCAAACCGACATTTCTTGTAATGGTTGTTTCCCAGGTGAGATCGCTGTTTGCCATATATTTGCTTGGAGCAATGTAGGAATTGACACCATTGATCCATGGAGTTTTATTTAACTCATATAATTGAGAGATCTGTCCCGAAGGAATATTATTGTTTCCGGCTGTACCATAGCTAAAGCGGAGCTTCAGGTCATCCAACCAATTTTTGGTATTCTCCATGAATGATTCAGAAGATATACGCCATGCGACAGCGGCAGAAGGGAAGAATCCCCATTGGTTACCTTTGGCAAACTTCGAAGAACCATCGGCACGGAAAGTGGCGCTAAACAAGTATTTGCTGTCAAAGTCATAGTTTGCACGTCCGAAGAATGAGAACAACACATCATCCGGATAACCATAATTGGTCACTTCATATGGGTTTCCTTTTGTGGAATAGTTGATGCAGTCGTCTGCCGTATATTCAGTCGGGAAGCCATGTACAACGTTTCTTAATTCTCTCTCTCTGGTAACAATATATTCTTGACCAGCCAATAGGTTTAAATGGTTTTTGTTATTCTTAAAGAACTTCTTGAAGTCATAACTTAAGGTGTTTGTACTGCGGAAGGCAGTTCTTGTACCACGAGTAAAAGAAATAGCAGGTTTACTCTTATCTTCATCGTCTACGTTATTTCTTACATAGTAAGTAGTCACACCATAATAGCGGTCTGCATTATTTCGATAATCGTCATAACCAACTTCTGCTTTTAGTTTTAAATCTTTGATTATTTCCCAAGTGATAGAGCCGGCAAGGTTATAGTTGATACGTTCTTTGCGGGTGTCATTATCTCTTAGGGAGATTAACGGATTAATCAATAGAGAATTGGCATCTTCTTCGTCTGCATTGAGTGCATCAGAGATACCAGGTACAGGATATGGAGTATACAACAAAGAATATTTCAGGCGTTTGTCCGTGTTCAATGAACTGTTGGCATCATTGGAACCTCCACCATTGATTTTGGTTTTGGAAAAGCGTGCTGAAAAATCTAAAGAAACGTTCTTCAGAGGCTTGTGATTCAATTTTAAATTGAGGTTATCACGTGCATAGTCAGACATTTGCATGATAGCTTTATCATCAATATGAGAGTAGCTGAACGAATATTTGAACTTATCGCTACCACCATTGATGCTTAGATTGTGATTAAATGAATGTCCGGTACGTCCGAAAGTTAAATCCTGCCAGTCATTGGTAGCTACGTTGTCATACATGTCAAGGTCTTGATAATTACCAAAATACTTGATATAATCATAATTCTTATTTGTAAGTTGAGCCAGTTCATACTGCCATTTGGTATAATCGCTTGCGGAAAGTACATCTAATGTTTTTGCCACTTTTTTCCACGCATAATAAGCATTGTAGCTAACACTAACTTTGCCTTCTTTACCACTCTTGGTAGTAACAATAATTACACCATTAGCACCACGTGCACCGTAGATAGCAGTTGAAGAAGCGTCTTTCAATACATCGATTGATTCAATATCTGTAGGTGGAATATCTGAGATACTTTCCACTGGAAATCCGTCTACAATAAAGAGAGGTTCGTTACTTTGTGTGATTGAACCACCTCCACGTACGCGAATACTCATTTGTGCGTCAGGAGAGCCCTCTGTAGTTGTAATTTGTACACCTGCCATTTTTCCTTGCAATGCTTCAGTCGCAGACGCTACAGGAATGGCTGCTAAAGTTTCTGAATTAACGGATGCTACTGATCCTGTTATGTCTTTACGCTTGGCAGTACCATAACCGATAACTACAACTTCATCCAACGCTTTTGCATCATCTGATAGTGTAACATCAATCTTGCTTTTTCCTTTGATTGCGATTTCCTGCGTTTTCATACCAATATATGAAATAACTACAGTGGCGTTGGCAGGAACTTTTAGAGAGAAATTTCCATCCAGGTCAGTAATTGTACCATTGGTAGTATTCCCTTTTTCTACAATGGAAGCACCGATAATCGGTTCTCCGGTTGTGTCTTTCACATTACCATTTAAGGTAATAGTCTGCGCTGATACGCTGAGCGATAATGCTGCGAAAATCATTAGCAGCAAAGTGCGCATGTTTTTCATTCCTTTAGGCATCTTTTGTTCTTTTATATTAGATTATTAATATTCGAGTGTGTCCACTCTTAGAGTTCTCACTGGTGCAAAATTATGTTTTTGGGGCTTGTGGGATGTGTAATATTTGTTTTTACGATAGTATTTTTTGTTTTTCCGGCATAAAATGGATAAAGACGAGGATTTATGGGGAAATGTACTCTCGTCTTAATCTTTTATAACTGTTTATTCGGGCTTTTATTTATGTCAATGATGCTAAAGAGGAGTGCCTTTTTCTCCCATTCGTCCGGTATGCCATCTCCGTCGGAGTCGGTTGGGGTCGGTTCGGATTTATATTCGGGCCAGCCTCCTACATCTATCGGTTGGTCAACCATTCCGTTGGTGCTTCCATGAGACCCTTCATAAGTGTAATTCCCTTTGCGGGTTTCTTCTACGATTCGTTGGTCTACGGCATCGCGGCGGTGAGAAGCTCCGGCAAATTGCAGTACATCTTTATAGGCTTTCTTTGCCGGTTGCAATGAAGTATGCTCTGCTATATCAAATGCTTTTTTGGATAATAAATTCTTTTCCGGTGCGAAGTCGTTCTTGACGATCAGACCAAATGTATTATCCATATTGACTTTATAAAGAGCTTCTTTCTGCTTGTCAGTCAGGCTGGGACAGGTGGCGTCCATAAAGTTTCCTTTGAAGTGGAAGATTCCATGTACCCCTGCCTCATTTTGATTTTTGCCGTCGTCTGCATAAGCGGTGAACAGGCGTCGGTATGAACCTTTGGTAGCACTATAGGGCCCCGGCTTATAGTAATTATTGAGAAAGTTGTACGAACCGCCTTCACCGGCATAAGCCCCGTCACTACCATAATTGTAGATTACATTATTGAATAATTCCACCTTTTCTTCTTCCGGTTTGCCGGTATAACGGCTGCCGCAGAGTCGTGGAGTACGATTGGTGTGATGTGCCAGCAGATTATGATGGAAGGATGCTTTTTGTCCACCCCAGATGCCACCATAGCCATGTGCTCCTTTCTCATGAATAGAGTTGGCGAGGCTTTCGCTGATGATACACCACTGAAGGGTGAATTGACTGTTATCATAGAAAGTGGCACATTCATCCGTACACCAGCTCAGAGAGCAATGGTCTATGATTATGTTACTGTTTCCTTTGGTACCGTTCATTGCATCGTCACCTTTTTGCTTGATGTCCGCTCCCATACGTGAACGGATAAAGCGGACAATCACATTGTCTGCTTGAATGGAAAAGGTGTAGTTCTTCAGACAGATGCCATCTCCGGGAGCTGTTTGACCTGCGATTGTCACATCTCCATTGCTGAGTTTTAAAGGCTTCTGCAATTCAATGATGCCGCTGACTGCGAAAACGATTGTACGGGGGCCTTTTTTGTTGATAGCCCAGCGGAAAGTTCCTTCCGAACCGTCATCTGCCAGTGAAGTTACAGTGTATACTGTTCCACCGGCACCTCCTGTTGTATATTTCCCTGCACCGTCGGCACCCGGGAAGGCTGGAACTTTTGAACGGTCGGGAGTAATATTCTCTTTGTACGAATTGTCAGTATTTGTATTCCCTTGGATAGAAGGGAGCATAAATAAGGCACATAGCCCTATCAGGATTTTTTTGTTCATAGCTACTTAGTTATTGGTTGGGTATAAGGAATTTACCAAACTATTCAGATAGACTTCAAGGTTGGTATATTCCTTGCTTAAGTTATATTTGTTTCCGTCACTACTGTCGTTGGGATTCAGTCCGTTGGCTGTTTCCCATTCGTCCGGTATCCCGTCTTTGTCACTATCCTGCTGTGCGGTGGTAGTGGATGCGTATTCACTCCATCCTTCCACATCAGCTTGTGTATCGATCAGTCCGTTCGTTCCTCCGTTTGAGCCTGTGTATGTGAAAGTGCCTTCCTGGGTTTCTTTTACAATACGTTTATCAATCTTGTCACGCAGATTGGAAGCACCAGCGTATAGTAATACAGACTGATAGGCATCTTGTGCAGACTGAACGAACGAATAATCATCTAAGATAGGAAAACGTAAAGATACAAGCAAATCTTTTGTTGAAACTTCGTTGTTTTTTACGCAAAAAGCGGTTGAGGAGGTATTATCTGCATTTGCATTGGCCAATTCTGTCTTTTGTGAATTAGATAACTTCTCATGTGTTTCGAAATAATTCCCGTTTATATAAAATTTTCCATATACTCCTTTTGCCTGTTGATTCTTGCCATCATCTAGATAAGCGGTGAAAATACGGCAATGTACTTTCGCTATGGCATTAACAGGGCCCGGCTTATAGTAGTTATTCATGATATTATAAGAACCTCCCTCTCCTGCATAGGCTCCTTCACCAGTCCAATTATAGATTACATTATTGCATAAATCGGCTTTCTCCATATCTTCTCTGTTAGAGTAGCGACTTCCGCAGAGGCGGGGCGTGCGGTTGCTATGGTGTGCCAGCAGATTATGGTGGAAGGTTGCAGGGCTTCCTCCCCATATTCCGCCATATCCATGTCCTCCTTTGTTATGAAGAGAATTTGTCAGACTCTCGCTGATGATACACCATTGCATGGTAAAGTCGGTATTTCCATAAAATGAAGCACATTCGTCCGTACTCCAGCTCATTGAGCAATGGTCGATAATAATATTCCTTTTGCCGGGATAAGAATCTTGATACCCATTCATCGAATCATCTTCCGTCTTACATTCATCCCCCATGCGTGAACGGATAAATCGGATAATGACATTGTTTGCGTTGACACGTAAAGTGTAATTTTTCAGGCAAATACCGGGGTGGGGAGCTGTTTGACCTGCGATGGTTATATCATCATTCTTTATTTGCAGCTGTTTGCTTAAAGGGATGACTCCACCAACAGCGAACACAATCGTCCTTTTGCCCGACTTCTCTATCGCCCAACGGAGAGTACCTTCTGAACCGTCATCTTTGAGAGAAGTTACTGTATATACTGTTCCTCCGGCTCCACCGCTAGTTAGTTTTCCGGCTCCTTCGGCACCGGGAAAAGCTGCGACTGTCGAACGGTCGGGAGTCGGATACTCCGGCAGCTGATCCTCTCCCGAATCATCCGGATCAGTAGAATCTCCCGGCTGTTCTGTTGGAGGATTTGTGTCCTGTTCGAGATTTTCTTCCGAACAGGCTGTGAATGATATGAAGACAGATGCAAGAAAAGCTCCTAAAAAAGTTTTATTCATGGCATTAGTTCTTTAAAATATTGGTTGTACTCACGTATTGTGTTAATTATATGGTTGCAAATGTATAGGGAAGAAAAGACGTCGGTGTGCAATATTTGTTTTTCACATTGTATTTTTTGTTATTAGATTCAATTAGAGCATAATTTATTGCGCTTTACTCTGTTCCATTCACCGATTTTTATCCGGTATTCATCGGTTTACTGACCGGAAATCATCTGAAAAGCCTGTAAGGGCACAAAGAAATGATGTATCTTTGAACCATCAATCATTAATCATAGAAACGATGGAACAGAAATCTAAATTCTCATCTCTTACAGGTTTTTCAGGAAAACTTTTGGTAGCTTCATTATTTATCCTTTCAGGGATTTTGTTGTTCGCCCGCAATATGGGTTGGATTACTGCTGAATTATTTAGTATAATAGTATCATGGTATTCTCTTTTTATTATAATGGGAATTTATTCGATGATACGCCGTCATTTTGTTGGTGGAATTATCCTTGTATTGGTAGGTGTTTATTTTTTGCTAGGAGGTCTTTCATGGCTGCCTGAGAATTCTCAGGCAATGGTCTGGCCCTTAGCTTTGATCATAGCCGGAGTTTTATTTCTTTTTAAATCCGGACACAGAGGACCATGGAATGATAAACAGCGTATGTTTCGTGACCATAGAGAATGGATGAAACATGGACATTATGGTCATGCGGGCATGAACTTTGCCAACAATCAGCAGCAAAGTGAATCGGAAGATGGCTTTCTGCGTT